>Ga0302250_1000373_pt1 | contig 46251 bp, 46 predicted proteins | sample AAG_RA_Asp_MG_FD_193536 | JGI IMG/M metagenome (GOLD analysis project Ga0302250, IMG submission 193536) | Enriched activated sludge microbial communities from anaerobic digester in WTTP, New Holstein, Wisconsin, United States - AAG_RA_Asp | ecosystem: Engineered > Bioreactor > Anaerobic >...
CGCCAAGGCGCACGAGGTCAACACTTCGGTGATCGAAACCCAATTGCGCCAGAATCCCGGCCAATCATTCTTCAGAGTCATGTTGCCGCTTATCAATCAACGCCGCTCAAAATTGTGAGCAGTTACCTTGACAAAATGGGATAATGGTGTATAGCCAAAACAGTAGACGTGCTCTTTCGCAATTGAATAAATTGAATAATAGGAAAAGGGCCGCTACTGGAAACAGGGAGGTTTGAGGAAAATGAGGTTTGGAGTGTTGGCACTCCTAATGGTGGCGTGCATGGGCATGTCAATGGCGGCGAGTTCACAGAGCGAAGCCGCTGGCACGAATGAAGATCAAATTGATCCGGCGATTATCGCTGAAATTTCCCAACTGGGAAAAAGCATCACAGTGCCGGCGGGATGGACCACTCGGCAGGGTATGGTAAATCGTCGGCCGATGGCGATATTTTTCAAGCCGGAAGCGGAGAGAAACGAAAACGGCGAAAAAGTTTTCAATGAATACGTAAATGTCATCCGCGACAATTTGCTCAGCGGCGCCAATAGTTATGTTGAGAAGGCGAAAACCGTGTGGCTTGACCAAAATGTCAGTTATCGCCTGATCAGCGAATGCGAGGTCAATTTATCTGACGGCGCCAAAGCGAAATTAATCACCGGGTCTTTTACCCAGAACGCCACGGAAATTAAAAATATGCAACTCTTTGTCGGGAGGGGAGATATGATGTATATCATCAGCGGATTTGTCCTGGCAAAGAATTGGGATACCGAGGAGGAGATGATTACTACCGCGGTGATGTCGTTTAAATTCCCGGAGTGAATAGCCGCCTTATTTTTGCAATGCCTTAAGCATTGCAATTTTTATTTTCGGAAGGCGTTCAGAGGGTCTAACCCTCTGATTTTTTTGAAAGGGTCGGACCCTTTTAAAATTGCGAAATCAAACAACTGTGGCCTGGCACTTGACAAAATGGGATAATGGTGTATAGTCAGGGCAGTAGACGCGCTCTTTACAATATATAGAGAAAGAAAGGGCCGCTACTAGGAGGTAAGGAAGATGAGTAAAAATTTTTGTGCAGGAGCACTCATCGCATTCCTGCTGGTGGCGTGCTTGAGCGCGCTGGGAGCGGAAGAGACTACGGTAATAAGATTATTACCGGAAGATACTTCCGACAAAATCGGGGACACAATATTCTCCTTTCGTGCGCCGTTCTATGATAAGATTGACTTGAAAACGGCGGAGGGGAATATAAGTAACAGTAGTTATGCATCTGTGACAATGCAGTATTATAACTACAGCAACTTAATGATTGGATACGTTGAGGTAACATATTATCCCAACGGTCGGCCGAGCGATGACATCAAGGAAAGAGTTTTACTTGATTCTTTTCGGGAAAAAGCTAGGGGGAACATATTAGGCCTGAATGAAACTTGTAGCAGGGTGGGTAATTATTCTGCAAAAGTATGGAATATTTATAATCCTGCAAACGAGAAACCCGGGGCTCTGGTTTTAGTCTATGTTGACAGCAACAGAACTGTAAATATGGTCGGAAGCTGGGACGCTTTTAATGCGTTTCAGCCGGACTTAAAGGTTGGCTTAAGAGAGGAAACTAGCGCCGTGATAGATTAACGGGTATTAGCAAATACCCCCTTTTTTTTATACTTACATTCTAACAATACTTTGACAAAATTAAACTAAATTTGAAGCTAAATCCCCAAAAAATAAAGCTAAAACACGTTATTTGAAGTAATGCTTATTTGGCTATAACGTGTTTTCGATCCATTTTAGCTTTATTTTGCCTCTAAATTGAGGGTTTTACGACCTATTTTTGTCAAAGGATTGATTCTAAAAATAAAATACAATGCTATAATAAAAACATTAGAACGGAAGGACAGATTGCATAATCAAATACCATGTCTTTTTTAAATAATCATTGCACGAGAAAAGCAAACAATATTTTTTTAAAGCTTCGAAAGCCTTTTAATTTATTTTTTCTATTTTTATTTATTTATTTTTTAAACTTTAATTTCAATTTAGTATATGCGGATATGGATGCTTTTGATACAAGTGTTTTTAGCGGCCACTCGGGGGTAACAGCGCTTGGAAGTTATCCTTCTGGTAGTAGTCTTTCGGAGATGGATTTGGTGGGGACGTATGATTATTATGTCGGCGGAGGACGTATGACCGAGGAGCAATACAGAGCGGCGGTGGAAGATTATGCGGCAAGGATCGTGGAGCCGAATTTTGAGGATTCTATTGATAGTTTTGTTAGTGTCTTGATTGAGCATTCCGGGCAGGCGGATTTGTCGCGTTATGAACCAATAATTCCGGAATACCCCGATGATCCTTCATTTTCTTTACCGCCGGTTGAAAGCATTCCGGCCAATCCTTCGGCGCCGGTGGCGGGGGACCAGCCGACTGCCGTTGAGGGCAACGCGTTGCCCGCGGAAACTTCGCCCGCGGCCGAAAATCCGGCAAATGTTGACGCGAACATTCCGGTTGCCGGCAATCAGACGATCGTCGGGGAAGATCCGACGGTGGCCACAACGCTGGTGTCCTTGGAAGATGGAGAGAACAATGCCACTCAGCCGGAGGTGGTTTTTTTGGATCAAAATCAACCCGCGGCGGTTCCGTTGGGAAATCAAACCAAGCCGGACACGATTGTGCTGGGCAATACCACCCAGCCCGAAACCGTCCAACTGGGAAACCAGACCCATCCCGAAACGGTGGAATTGGGCAATCAGACCAAGCCGGACACGATTGTGCTGGGCAATACCACCCAGCCCGAAACCGTCCAACTGGGAAACCAGACTCAGCCCGAAACGGTGGAATTGGGCAATCAAACTCCGCCGGAGGTGATTTATCTGGGCAATCAAACCCAACCCGACACGATTTTACTGGGCAATCAAGATCAGCCGGACACGATTGTGCTGGGCAATACCACCCAGCCCGAAACCGTTCCGTTGGGCGATCAACCCCAATCGGGAAGCAACCAAACTCAGCCGGAAACGGTTCCGTTAGATAACCAAACCCAGTCCGAAACTGTTCCATCGGGCAACCAAACCCAGCCGGAGGCGGTTCCGTTAGATAACCAAACCCAGTCCGAAACTGTTCCATCGGGCAACCAAACCCAGCCGGAGGCGGTGGAAGTGAGCAATGAAATTTTGCCACCGGCGGTTTGCGCGGGAAACGGGTGCGCCGCCGCAGTTGCCGTCCAAGATCAAAATAATAATGATTCTGTCTATTTACCGCCGGCCGCCGAAGACGATCGCCCGGAAGATGTTCCTGTTGCTCCGGTCGCCGGAGACGGTGTTACCCCGGAATTTCCGGAATCGGTGCCCGGTGCACCCTCCGGCGCGCCGATTCCTTCCGCCAGCAATGCGGTTGTCGGCGAAAGTGGCGCGGTGCAAGATAACCCCGCGTCGGCGGCATCGGCGGCGACATACGCGGTGGCGGTGGATACCGCCGATGCCAAGGTTGATGTTGTTCCCGCCGGTCAAGATAATGAACAAATTTCCACTGCGATTTCGCAATTGGTCGTGCTTCCCGCCGCGGAGGCGAAATTGACGGTCTTTACGCGCGAAACGGCGCTTGATTTTCGCTTGGAAACCGCCAACGCCCGCGCCGCCGCGTTTTATTCGCGCAAAGGGATCACTGCCGCGCCGCTCTATTTGGGCGCGGGCAAACAAATTTCTGCCGGCGTTTGGGAGCTTTCAATTGATCTGAACGCCAATCCGTTGCCCAACGGCAATTATTATATTTTCGCGCAGATTGACCGCGGCGACATAAATGTTTACCACAGCACCGACGTCTACATCGCGATCAGTGTTGTTTTTGCCGACAATCAAGAGGAAAGAAAAGCGCGGGAGCAGACCGTCGCGGAGAACAGCGAATCGGTTGGCCAAAGTGAAGAAAAAATCCAAGAGGCTGTTCGCCAAACTTCCGAGGGCGATTTGATTAAAAAATTAAATCTGGAAGAAAAAACGGCCGAACTGGCGAATCTGGTTCGCATCATCCGCCGCCTTGAAAATTTGATTGAAGAGCAAACCGTCGAAAAGGAAATCATTGAGGCGCAAATAAAAAGATTGAATTTGGAGATTGCCAATTTGCCTCCCGGCGTGCTGTCCGTTATCCAGCGCGACAAGGCCGCCGCCCGCGAATACCTCAAAAACCAAAGAGATGTTTTGGAACGCAAGATTGCCGTGGCGATGGCCGCCCGGGACGACGCGGCGGGGAAGAAAGAGACGTTGATTGCCGAAATTATCGGTTTGGCCGGCAATGAGAATGAGAAAAACACGCTCAAAGAAAGCATTGCGGCGATGGAGCGGGAGATTGCCGCGCGGGAAACGGAAATCATCGCCGGCCGGAAAATATTGTTGGCTGACACCGACGGCGACGGTTTGCTGGACGGCCGGGAAATGGAGATGGGCACCGATCCGTTGAATCCCGACACCGACGGCGATGGTTTGCTGGACGGCGATGAGGCGGCAGTGGGTTATAATCCGCTTACTCCCAGCGAATTTGCGGCCGATCCGATTGTTGATCCGCGGCCTTTGCCGCCGATGCAGTTTGAAATCTACAAAGTTGAGGAAGCGGTTTCGGTCAAAATTGCCGAAGATAGCCGGTCGGCAATCCGTTTTTCGGGGCAAGGCTTGCCGCTCTCCTATGTTACGCTTTTCATATATTCCGCGCCGGTGATTGTGGCGGTGAAAACGGACGCGCACGGGAGATGGACATACACTTTGGACAAGCCGCTGGAGGACGGCCAGCATTCCGTATATGCCGCCAGAATCAATGCCCAGGGAAGAATCGCCGCCCGTTCCGAAGTTTATGTTTTCAAAAAAACCGGCGATCAAATTGAAAAATTGATGACGGGGCAGGAAGCGTCAATGTCGTCGGCGACCGGCAAAATAATTCAAAACTTCAAGTTTGCGATCATCGTCATCGTGATTATTGCGGCGGGAGCGGCACTGGCGGCGGTCGGTTATTTGGCGAACCGCGGCGCGAAGAAAGTTTGACCGGAAAAAATCAAATGAAGCGATATTTTCAAAATACGTTCGTTTTCGTGCGCGAAAACCCGGCGATTCTGTTTTCTCTGGCGCTGATCGTTTTGATCCCGCTGGCGCTCTATTTTTACGTTTTCTTGACGGTGCAATCGTTTGAAAGCGCGGCAATGAACGAAATTGAGGCGCACGATTTCACCGTGAGCGACGCGCTTTTGGCGATGGTTGAGCGTGATTTTCCGGCCAAGGACGCGGCGAATCCCGAAGCGTTGCAAAGATCAATTGACCGGATTGTTGCCAACGATACGCGGCTGAAAAATATTCGCGTGATTGTCAAAGACGGCCGGGACTATAAGGCAATCGCCGCGCAAAATCCCGATCAAGTGGGGATGTCAATTGACGTTACTCCGTCTTTGAACGGCGAGTCGCTGATCGCTTACAGCTGGGTCAACGCCAGCGAGGATGTGTCGTCGGAAATTGAGATTGCCGGAGAAAAGTTGCGGCGGGTGGTCAAGGTGTTTGTTGGTAAAAACGGCGAGGTTTATGCTCTGGCGGCGGCCGATTTTTCCATCAACCGGACGCTGGATATGATCGCCGCCAGTGTCTATCAAAGTTATTTGATTATGGGAGTTATTATGATTTTGAGTTTGTTCTTGATCGTTCAGCATACGCGGCTGTTTTCCTATGTCGGCTTGTCCAAGGATCTGCAACAAAAAAATACCGCCAAAGATAATTTTATCCGTATGGCGACCCATGAATTGCGCGCGCCGGTGACGGTGCTCACCGGCTACACGGACTTGCTCAAAGAAGATTTGGCCGGCACGGTGGACGCGGACCAACAGAAATATATTGACCGGATGGTATTGTCGGTCAAAAACCTGAGCGATCTGATGGCCGACATTTTGGAAGTGTCGCACTTGGAGCAGGGGCGGACCGATTTTGAACCCGAGATCATCGCGCCCGATATTGTGGTCAAGGAAATTGTTGACGGATTGGCGGCCAAAGCCGAACAAAAAGGGCTGAAGCTTTCTTTTGACGCGAAAGGCTTTTCCCACAAGATCCGCGTCAATCCGGTGTGTTTCAAGCGAATTGTCACCAATTTGGTGGAAAATTCCATCAAATACACGCCGGCGGGAAAAGTGGCGGTGACGGTGGCGGCGCAAACCGCCAAAAAACGGTGCGCCGTCACCATTCAGGACACCGGTTTCGGCATTTCGGCCGAAGGGCAGGCGCATTTGTTTGAACAATTTTATCGCGTGAAAACCCAGGAAAACGCCGAAATTCCCGGCACGGGGCTGGGACTGTGGATGTCGCGCGAAATGGCGCGCAAAATGGACGGCGACATTATGCTGGAAAGCATTGAAAAAATGGGCTCCAAATTCTTCATCTTTTTCCCGCTATCCAACAAATAGAGTGTGATTTGTATTAAATTTGTGCATACTATGGTATGCATAAAATAGCGGAAGTAACTACTCACTGGGTCTAAAATTAAAAGGGTCTATCCCTCGTTACTGCGAGGGTTAGACCCTTTTAATTTTGTGCTTACAATTCTTTGGCCAGGGTCTAACCCCCGCGATTATCCCTCGGATTACCTCGGGACAGGCACGGGGGATAGACCCTTAAAATGCAAAAATACGCTACCCCCAGTGGGTCACTATCGGAATAGTTGTGTTTTTCTTTCGTTTGTGATAAAAAATCATCAGCACAAAGGAGGAGGTGAGATGAGAAAACTAATTGCCGTTTTGGTAATTTTTGCCATGGCTCTGGTAGGTATGGTAGGCGCATAAGCGACCATTTGCGTTTCCATATTTTGCTATGGCAGTGTGTACGGATTTATAACCAATAGTTGGCGGATCTCAACCGCCGAGGCGTGTGACTAAGGCACCCGCTTATTTTTTTATAATTCCGTGCTTTGGTTTTGTAATTTGGCATTTGTTTGAAAATTGAAAACTGAAAATTGAAAATTGTTCTAACGCAAAACTGGCTACCAAGCCAGTTTTGCGTTAGAGTGGACTCATGCGAACTGGAGTTGCCACCGTGCCGCTGGATTGGGGGCGTTGCCCCCGCTGGCTGTTTGAGAGGATGACCCGCCTGGGGCGGGGGATTTGCGTTGCCATCGTGGAGGAATTTGGCCCCGAAGAGTTATTGCGGCGGCTTTCCGATCCGGCATGGTTCCAGTCGCTGGGATGCGTGATGGGGTTTGACTGGAATTCTTCGGGCCTGACCGTCACCACGATGGGCGCGTTAAAAGAAGCGGTGCGCGGTATGGAAACCGATCTGGGATTTTATGTTTGCGGCGGCAAGCGCGTGTCGCGCAAAACTCCCGAAGAAACCGCGGCGTGGGGGCAAAAACTCGGCTGGACTGAAGAAAAAACCGGCACGCTGGTCTTTGCCAGCAGAATGGCGGCCAAAGTTGATTCGGCGCTAGTGCAGGACGGATTTTCCATTTATGCGCACAATTTATTGTTCACCGATTCCGGCAAGTGGGCGGTGATCCAGCAGGGGATGAACACCGATTTGCAAAAAGCGCGGCGCTATCATTGGCTTTCCGACGGCGTGAACGATTTTTGCGAAAATCCGCATTCGGGCATTGCCAGCGACGCGCGGTTAAAGCCGCTGAATTTGACCGCCGAGGAGAGCCGGGAAAACAAAGAGATTTCCGCGCAGATGGTAAAACTTGAGCCAACCGCCGTGCTGAAAAATTTGCAAACTGCCGCCAAAAAAGTTTCAAAAAATATGCCTGAGGTTTCCAGCCCGACCGGGAAAAGCCTTGGCGCGCAAGGCCGTCTGCCCGGATTTTCCGAGATGGAGTTAAATGATGTTGAATTTCATTGGCATCCGGTCGTCACGGAAAAGTTTGATATTAAGCGGTTGAAAAAGACGATTGAGACGGCGCATTTTTTCGCGCCGACAGAGTTTGGGCAGTTGCTGGCCGGCGAAGGTGTTGGTCCCAAAACTATCCGGGCGCTGTCGCTGGTGGCCGAGATTATTTACGGCGCCAAGCCGTCTTACGAGGACCCGGCAAGATACACGTTCGCGGTGGGCGGCAAAGACGGTACCCCTTTTCCGGTGGATCGCGCGACCTACGACAGGACCCTGGCCGCGATTGAGCGCGGCATCATTGCCAGCCGGTCCGGCGCCAAAGAAATTTCTGCCGCCAAGCGCCGTCTGGAAACCGTCACCTATCCGTTTTAAATTTACATAGATTTACATAGGTGACACCTATGTAAATCTAAAACTCTAAAACTCTAAAACTCTGATCAATTTGCTATGGAATTAAATGAATTTGAAAAACTGACTGCCATGGCCGTGGATGGCCTGCCGCAAAACATTAAAGACGCGTTAAAAAACGTGGCGATTGTCATTGAAGACGGGCCCGCAAAACGCAATTTGCTTGGGTTATATGAAGGCATTCCGGAAAACCAATGGGGGAAGAGCGATGCCATTCGCCTGCCGGACAAGATCACTATTTTCAAATCATTGATTGAGGAAGAGGCGCGCACGCCCGAAGAAATCAAGGAGTTGGTAAGGGTTGTGGTCTGGCACGAAATTGCCCACCACTTCGGCTTTGACGAACCGCAAACCCGCGCCCTTGAGCGCCGCTGGCGCGCCCGCAAGTAACTGCTCACCGGGTCTAAAATTAAAAGGGTCTATCCCTCGTTGCTGCGAGGGTTAGACCCTTTTAATTTTGCGCTTACAATGCAAAAATACGCTACCTCCAATGAGTAGTTCGCCCGAAAACCTTGACAAAAATCAAAAAATATGTATCATTAAATCAGGTGATTCAATGGTGATAATAATTTCCGGCATCCTGCCGGAGGAGAGGGATGATTTGAGGAAGTATGGGCAAATCATCTAAAAAGAAAAGATCGCTCGATTTGTTCTTCTGTCCAAGCCCAAAAGACTTGAGCGAAGACATTGGAAAAATAAAATCAAGAGACGCCGCCACCGGGGCGGCGGCCGCTAGGCGCGAATCCCTTCGCGCAATTTTTTTATCATATACCCGTTTTTCAATTTGTAGCCGTTTTTGCGCCAGTATTGGCGCGCGCCCACGCCGGAAATCGCGGCGATTTTTTTTATGTTGAATTCGGATTTGGCAATCCGTTCTGCTTCCAAAATCAGTTTTTTCCCCAAGCCGGTGTGTTGGGCGGAAGTCGCGATTTTGCCGATTGCGGTTTGGATTCCGTATGTATGTATTTCTCTTATGATTCCAATTGTATTTGTATTTCGTAGGGGCGATTCCATGTAATCGCCCGCATTTTCGATCATTAATTTTGTTCCTTTGTCGGTTATTCTTAACCGCAACAAGCTGAATAGCTTTGTTTTGTCTTCATTTTCAAAACTCAAAAAAATTTCTTTTCCTTGCGAGGCTTGATAATCGCGCCGGACAAGAATTATTTTTTCTTGCGGATTGTAATCGCCTTTGATCTCGCGGCAGCGGATGCACTGGCAACGCCAGTGTTCGCGTTCCATATCATTGGCGATAATTTGGCGCAGATTGGAAATTCCTTTGGTTCCCGTTGTTATGCGCGGGGAGGGGATGTCGCGGATGATCCGCTCAATGCGCACCCACGGCGGCGTGATCTTTTTTATTTCCTTGACAGTTTCTGCCAATTTTTCATCGGAATAGGGCCGGTATTTTCCGTTTTTGTATAATTCGTGCAACGGCGCCTCGGGCAAAACCGCGCAGGGATAAATTTTCAACAAATCAGGGCAGAAATCGGGATTGCCAAAAATTTCTTTTGCCATAGCCAGATCGCGTTTTGGCGACGAACCGTATAAATTAAGCATTATCTGATAGGAAACTTTAAATCCGGCGTCTTTGAGCGTCTTTGTTGCGGCGATTGCCGCGGCAACTTTGTGGCCGCGGTTATTCAATTCCAGAACATCGTTATAAACGCTTTGGATGCCCAGTTCCACGCGCGTGACGCCCAATTGGCGCAAACGAATAATTTCTTTTTCGTTGATGTAATCCGGGCGGGTTTCCACCGAAATGCCCACGATGCGGCATTTGGCGGTTTCGTTTTTCTTTTGTTCGCCTGCGATGGATGAAGCCTTATTTTTCGGTTTGCCAAAATCATTGCAAGCCTGAAAGCAACGGGCGATGAATCGGGTTTGATAGGCCTTGGGATAGAAGCTCCAAGTGCCGCCAATCACGCGCAATTCCACTTTGTCAATGTTGTGGCCTTCAGCGGCCAGATTTTCCAGCCGTTTTTTAACTTGGATATAGGGGTTGAATTTTAAAAGCTTGGCGCGCTCGGCCGCCGGTTCTCCGGAAAGGTAGCTCTTGGGAAAACCCGGTTCGTTGGGGCAGTAAAGGCAGTTGCCCGGGCAGGGATAGGGTTTTGTCAGCACCGAGACATTTACGATGCCCGACAATGACCGCACCGGCCTCACCCGCAATAAATCTTTCAAGCATTTTACTTTCCGAAGGTCTAACCTTCGGGCGAAGGTTAGACCTTCGGAAACTTCCGAAAGCGCGGACAAAAGCCGGAGGTTGTCTGGATAGGGGATTTTGAATTCCGTGCAGATTTGCCGCTTGAACGCGTTTAAATCCGCTTTTGTACGCGGATTGGCTTGGATTAGTTTTTGCGCGATGATTTTTTGACTAGCTTGATTTTCCATTGACTTTCTATTTTTTTTTGTTATTTTTGTCAGTAGTTCTTAGGAGGTGGAATAGAAGATGAGACTTGGTCTCGTTCTTGCCTGATCCGACCCAGTACAGGCGCCCTTTTCCCGAAAGGAAAATTCCAAGAGGGCGGGAAAGGAACTGACGGAGCCTTTCCGTAAAATAATATCTTGGATTGATTTTAGATTGCCGTGCCATTGGCCGGCGATTTTTCTTTTATACCTTGAAATTATATGATTTTGCGATAAAGTCAAATCAGTGTCAATTAGACTTGACACCGAAATGGGGTTTAGTGTAAAATGGAATTGACACTAAAATCAATCAAAATGAACCGGGAACAAAAAAATAAAATCATTAATTTTCTCAATGATCAGATTACCCAATCGGAATTCAGGGCGCGGGCTTATGTTTTTGATGACCTTAACAAAAAGCGTCCCGCAAGGAATATTTTCGTAAAATTGAACAAATATCTTAATGATTTTATGAGCGGCAATTCATCGGCCAGATGGATCACTCTGACCGGTTTGAGGGGGTCGGGCAAAACCACATTGCTTTCGCAGTTATATTGGAATGCCCGAAATTCAGACTTCAATGTGCTTTATTTGTCGCTTGATTATATTGTTCAGATATTGGGGCTTAACCTTAACGATGTTTTGGCGGTTTATGAAGAAATTTTAGGCTCATTTTTTGAAAAATCCGATAAACCGGTGATTTTATTTTTGGACGAAGTTCAATATGACGAGAAATGGGGGATTACATTGAAAAGTATTTATGACCGATCTCGCAAGGTGTTTATTTTCGCGACCGGATCGGCGGCTCTAACAATGAATATTAATCCGGATGTGGCGCGCCGCACAATTTATGAAAAACTGTATCCGTTGAGTTTTACTGAATTTTTGAAAATTAAAAACGAAAAATTTGAGGAAAAAGGCTTGGCTACGGATATGAGAAATGCGATTTTCAATTCTAAAAATGCCGACGATTGTTTTAATTCCATAAAAGAGCTGGAGCCGAGGATAAATAATTATTTTCTGGGATTGGACCGAATGGATATTGAAAAATACATTAAATACGGCTCATTGCCGTTTATGGTTACGCTTAAGAATGAGGCTTTGGTTTACGATCAAATAAATAAAACGCTTGACCGCATTGTTAATAGCGATGTTTTGCGTACCGGCAGATTTAATAATGAAATTATTTCAAAGATACCGGCGATTCTTTATGCGGTTGCCGATATGGACCAGATAAATTATTCAAAGATTGCCGATTCTTTTGAGATCAGCCGCCCGAAGGTTATGGAAATTTTTGACGTTCTGGAAAAGACGGAAACATTGATTAAAATTTATCCATACGGATCACATATTTCCCAGTCGCGAAAACCGATCAAATATTTATTCGCTTCTCCGGCTTTCAGGTCCATGTATTACAATATGATCGGGAATATTGTTTCTGCGGATAATTCTCGGGGCAAACTGCTTGAAGATACCGTAGGTATGTATTTAAAAAGATTCTTAGGAGGAAAGATAAACACTTCTTTGACGTATGACAGCGCAGAGGGAGGAGCGGATTTTATCGTTGGTTATGCGAATAAAAAAATCATTATCGAGGTTGGGGCGGGTAGCAAAGATTATCGGCAATTATTGAATACTGCTGCAAAGGTGACCGCTGATTATGGTTTTGCCGTATGTAATGATGATTTGGAATCGCCCGAGACTGGAAACGTGTTAAAAATTCCCCTAAAATACTTTTTATTAATTTAAAATTATAAGATTTTCGGGTAAAGTCAAAATAATTTGTGTTAAAATTGATTATTATGGAGAAGATAATTTTGGATGACAAAGAAATCACGATCAGGAAGCTGGCGGCAAGCGATCTTAAAAATGCCAGGAAATTCGCTAATTACATAAACAACCTCATCGAAGAGGATGTTTATTTAACCGCGGACAAAAAATATAGTTTAAAGCAAGAGGCTGAATTTCTTAAAATCCAGATCGAAAAAATAAAAAAGAAGAACAGCGTTTTTTTGGTAGCAGAAAAGGAAAAGAAAGTCATAGGCGTTGCGAGTATCGAGCGGATGAGCGGAAAACAAGGGCATATCGGTTTGTTCGGTATTTCGATTGCCCGAGAATGGCGTGGATTGGGATTGGGTACCCGCCTGATTGGTAAAATATTCGATATGGCAAAAAAAGATTTTGAGCCGAGCATTAAAATGATAACGCTTGATGTGATTGCGGACAACAAGCCTGCGTTTTCTCTTTATCGCAAGATGGGTTTTGAGGAGGTTGCGGTTTTGCCGCGATATTTCCAACATAAGGGCGGGTTGTTGGATATTATCGTAATGAATTTGTATTTATAGTAATGTTATATATAATGGCAATATTAAACTAAATTTTTGATATTCAAACCTCCAATTTTCATAAAATAAACAATGTCCAATAATCAAACGGGCGCACTGAATTTGTTTGAAAATTGGTTCATTGAAAATTCATTGAAAATCAGAAATTGAAAATTGAAAATTTTTGAGTCAACATGTTTGAGAAATTGAAACAAATCAAAAAATTGCAGGAGATACAGGGGGCGTTAAAAAACGAAAAAGTGGAAAATGAAAAAAACGGCGTCAAAATATTGATGAACGGCAAATTGGAAGTTGAAGATGTCCAGCTGAACCCCGATCTTTCCCTGGCGGAGCAGGAAAAGGCGGTTCGGGATTGCATCAATGATGCGATGAAAAAAGTGCAGATGGTGGTGGCCAGAAAAATGCAGTCAATGGGAATGGGAGGGTTTGGGATGTGAAAACAATTTTCAGTTTGCATTTTTCAGTTTTCATTGAATTTCCATTGCTCCAATTCGTCAAACAAAATGCGGCGGTGTTTGTATCAGCTTGGAAACTGATTTATTGGCAAACTGATAATTTATTGAAAACTGGAAATTAAAAACTAAAAATTGCTTAATTTTATGGAAATTAAGCGGATTGCGGTGGGGATATTGCAAGCGAATTGTTATCTGCTGGTTGACGGCGGGGAAGCGGCGGTGATTGACCCGGGCGACGAGCCGCAAAAAATTATTGATGCGATTGAAAAAAGCGGTGCCAAATTGAAATTTATTGCCAACACTCATCGCCATTTTGACCATATCGGCGCCAACGCCGCGATTGCCGAAAAATTCGGCGTTGAGGTTATGGCAAATCTTAAGGATGGAGATATTCTGGCAATCGGCAAATTAAAATTAAAGGTTGTTGAAACCTCCGGGCACACGCCGGACGGGATTTGTTTGGCGGAAAACGGGTTTGTGATTTCGGGCGACACTCTTTTTGAGGACGGCATCGGGCGCACCGATCTTGAAGGCGGGTCCGACGCGCAGATGGCGGCCTCGCTGAAAAAACTGGATGCGCTGATTCCCGACGGCGCGGCAGTCTATCCCGGCCACGGCGATGTTTTTATTTATCGCAAAGGCATGGCGAGGGAGTGGCTGGACTATTTGAATTAGATGAATCTGGACAAACTGGAAACAATTTTAAAGGGTTATCCGGCCTACCGTGTCAATCAGGCAAGGGAGGCGGTTTTAAAATCACTGATCGATGATTGGGGCCAGGCCCAAGGCTTGCCCCAGGATCTGCGCCAAAAATTAGGGCAGGATTTTCCGCTCGGGATAGGCGCCGAGATATTTTCTTCGCCGGACGGCGACTCTTTAAAAGCGCTGGTGGCGTTTGCCGACGGCTTGAAAGCCGAATCGGTTTTGATGCGCCACGACAATCGCAACACTGTTTGCGTGTCATCCCAGATCGGCTGTCCGATGGCCTGCTCTTTTTGCGCGACCGGGAAAATGGGTTTCAAGCGCAATCTGACCGCAGGTGAAATAATCGAGCAGGTGTTGCTTTTTGCCCGGGTGCTGAAAAAAGAAGACCAGCGGGTTGCCAATGTTGTTTTTATGGGAATGGGCGAACCGTTTTTGAATTACGAGAACGTGCTGGCGGCGGTTAAAGTGATAAACGACCCAAAGGGGCTGAACATCGGCGGCCGCCATATTTCCATATCGACATGCGGGATTACCGAAGGAATCGAAAGGTTGATCGATGAACCGGTGCAAGCCAACCTCGCCGTTTCTTTGCACGCACCCAACGATGCGCTGCGTTCCAAAATTATGCCGGCGAACAACAAGTATCCGATTGATGCTATAATGAAATCGGTTTTGCGTTATGTCCAGAATACGAAGCGGCGGGTGATGTTTGAATACATAATGATCAATGGCGTTAACGATTCGGACGAATGTGCGCGCCAGCTGGCCCAACTCATCAAATCGTGCCTGTCGCTCAAATTGGCGTTTGTTAATTTGATCCGCTATAATTCCACCGGCAGTTTTGCGCCGTCTGCGCCGGAGCGGGTAAAAGCGTTCAAGACGATTCTGATGCAGAAAAATATAGAAACCACCGAGCGCTACCGTTTCGGCCGGGGGATAAAAGCGGCTTGCGGCCAATTAATAGTTAATGAGCAGTGAGAAGCGGATAACGGAAGGTGAGTTAAAAATCAAATGCTGATCAAGGTTAAAACATTGCCGTGTTCAAAAGAGGAGGGAGTTGTCCGGCTGGGCCCGGATGCTTTCAAGGTTAGTGTGCGCGAGAAACCGGAAAATGGCGCGGCCAATGCCCGGACCATCGTTTTGCTGGCGCAGTATTTTGCGGTTCCCGCGGGCAAGGTTCATTTGGTCAAGGGGGCGCACGAATCGCACAAGATATTTGAGATCATTGAATAAAATGTCAAAGTTCAAATAATAAATGTCAAACAAAGTTCAAAGCCCGAAAACCAAACGGCAAAGAGCAAAGCAGCGCCTGCTTTGATATTTGAGCTTTAGATTTTGTTTGACATTTGAGCTTTGATATTTGAAATTATGGAAGACAATATTTTATTGGTTGACGAAAACAACAATCCGGTCGGCGTTGGAGAGAAAATGGATGTGCATCGCCGCGGTATTTTGCATCGCTGTTTTTCCATTTTGGTTTATAATTCCAAAAAAGAAATGTTATTACAGCGCCGTGCCATGGCAAAATACCATTGCCCCGGCCAGTGGAGCAACGCCTGCTGTTCGCATCCGGCGCCGGGGGACCATCTGCTTTTGGCGGCCCGACGGCGGTTGAAAGAGGAAATGGGGATTTCCATTCCCGTCAAAGAAACCGGCGTGGAGTTTATCTATAAGGTAAAAGTGGGCGATCTGACCGAATATGAATACGACCATCTGCTCTACGGACAATTTGACGGCGCGCCGGCAATCAATCCCGAAGAGGCCGATGATTGGAAGTGGGTGGCGTTTGCCGATTTGCGCCGTCAAATGAAAGACAATCCCGAAGATTATACGCCGTGGTTTCGGCTGATTGTCAGCCAGGGCGACAACGAAGCCGACCAAATTCCGGTGGCGCGGCTGGAAAAATACGAAATCAAAAAACTGACAAGCTATTCACATCACACTATGAACCCGCACCGGTGATTTCAATATGGATAAACAAATTGCCGATGAATTATTGGCGCAAACGCGCGAAAATTACGATTCGTTTGCCGTATCGTTTTCGCAAACGCGCGATTATGTTCCCGAAAATATCGTTGCGTTTTTGGAAGAGTTTGCGCGGCGCGGCGATAGAGTTTTGGATATCGGGTGCGGCAACGGCCGGTTATTTCCGGTTTTTGAGAGCAAAAAAACAAACTATTGCGGTGTTGATATTTCAAGCGCGCTGATAGAAATCGCCGGACGAAAGCATCCAAGCGCCAATTTTGCCGTTGCCGATGCGCTCAGTTTGCCTTTTGCCGCCGGCGCGTTTGATCTGGCGGTGTCATGGGCGGTTTTGCACCATATTCCGTCGGACGGATATCGCCGCGATTTTTTCCGGGAGGCGTTCCGGGTGTTAAAGCCCGGAGGGAGATTTGTCGTTGCGGTTTGGGATTTGCGCCTCGAAACAATGATCCGGAAAAAGCAATGGCGGCGTTTGAAAAGTTTCTTGAAATCACAGGCAAAAATTATGCTCGGCTTGCAAAAATTGGACCGGGGCGATTTTTTTATCCCCTGGCAGAACAAATATCGGCGCTATCACCACGCGTTTCCCCTGCCGAAGTTGGAAAGAACGGCAAAAATCGCCGGCTTTGAAATTGAAAGATCCGGCACATTGGATTCGGGGAAAAGAGAAGCCAATCTTTACATTGTGGCCAAAAAGTGCGAAAAGGATAATGGAGTTTAGATTTGTTATTTGCCATCGGCTATAAACTATCCCGCCGCAGGCGGGATCCGCGCCCGTAGTTTAATGGATAAAATGCCGGCCTCCGAAGCCGGCGACTACAGGTTCGATTCCTGTCGGGCGCACTGCGAAAATTTGCATTGAATTTAAATTGCGCTTGGATCATATCCAAGCGTAATTTTAGTTCCGGGCCGGCTGGTGTGCGCGAGCACAGATTCCCCGAAGAGATGATGATAGGAGAGGAGCGAGCGAATGATCGTCGGGGCCAAACCAGTTCCCGCCCCTGTCCAAAGCAAGCGATTTTTTACAAAGTAAGTTCGAGCCGAGGCGTAAAGATTCACAGAAATTTTCGCCTTTAAGGGTGAGATTTCGGCTAATAGCCGATAGTTTTTAGATGGGGTGCGCGCACAGGATAACGCGAAAAGGTGGATGTTTGAAAATTCTGTGGTATAATAATTGCAAGCAATTTATCTTTAGCCGGAAACTGCGATCGTAGGGAGCGATCGTAGGGAGCGGAGGAAGAATCGAGCTGCCGTTTTATTTTCCTCTAAAAACCCCGCGATTTTTCCGCGGGGTCGTTTGTTTAGAGCGTTGAATAATTGTTGAATTTTGACAATTTAAAAATCATTTTAGATTAAATTGTTTTCAAATTTGACAATTTTGCCAATTATTCAACGCTCTCTTGTTATGTTTTGCGAAAGGTCAAAAATTCATAACAATAAACAAAAAAATGGAAAATAGCAAAAATAAAAAAATTAAGCAAGACAAACAGGGAGAATCCAAAAAACTGGCCCTGTATTATATGAAAACCTTAGTGGAAGTCGCTCGGGAATCATTTTTGATTCTTGATTCCGATCTTCGGGTGCTTATGGCCAACCCGGTTTTTTACCAAAGATTTTGCGTCAGCCCGCAGCAAACAGAAAATAAATTCCTTTACGCGCTGGGAAACGGCCAGTGGGATATTCCCGAATTGAAAAGATTTTTGAAAGAAATCCTGCCCGGGAAAAAGATCGTGAAAGATTACGAAGTTAATCATGTTTTTGAAGTGATCGGGGCAAAAACGATTTTGCTCAACGCCCGGCAGATAGACTCGGTAAAATTGATCATTTTAGCCATGGAAGACATTACCGAAAGAAAACAGCTTGAAGAAAAACTGGCCGAATATACCCGGGGGCTTGAGGCTAAAATTAACGAACGGACAGAGGAGCTTGCCAACCGCATTTCGGAGTTGGAAACGCTGAACGCGACCATGGTGGGGCGGGAATTGAAAATGGTGGAACTCAAAAAAGAAATCAAAAGCCTGCAGAAACGCATTAAAAATGGCAATGGCAATCATAAAAAAAATGGCCGGCAAAAATGAAGCCTCAAGACTCGGAAATTTTTTATAAATCGCTTTTTGACAATATGACCGACGGACTGGCTTATTGCCGGGTTGTTTTTGACGCGGCGGGATATCCGGTTGATTTCGTTTACGTGCGGGCCAATAAAAAATTTAATGAATTAATGGGGGTAAAAAATGTTGCGGGGAAAAAAGCCGCCGAGATCATCTCGGAAATTCATCTGTCTAACCCTGATTTGCTGGAAATTTGCGCCCGCGTGGCTTTGACCGGAGAACCGGAAAAGTTTGAAACATATATCGGACCGATAGCCGGGTGGTTTTTAGTGTCGGTTTACAGCCCCCGAACCAATTTTTTTGCGGCGATGTTTCAAGATATTTCCGATCGGAAACAAATAGAAAAAAAATTAGAAAACGCCAAAATTGCCGCCCGGAATGTCCTTGAAGATTTGAGCGCCGAAAAGTTAAAGGCCGAAATTGCGCAAGCCAAAGAAGAAGCGATTCTGCTGTCAATCGGCGAAGGGCTGATTGCCACCGACGAAAAAGGAGATATTGTGCTTATCAATAAAACCGCGGAAAAATTGCTTGATGTTAAAAGCGAAGAAGTTATGGGAAAAAGCATTGACCAAGTCATTCCCATTGAGGATGAGAGGGGGATGCCTGTGCTGCCGGAGAGCCGCTTGGTAAATATGGCTTTAGCGGGCCGTTGCGCCCGCTGCCAAGCGGCTCCGGGCATTAATTATTATTATGTGCGGAAAGATAAAACGAAATTTCCCGTGGCATCCATGGTGGCCCCGGTTATTCTTGACGGGAAAGTGATCGGCGCAATCGAAGTTTTTCGGGATGTTACGCGGGAACGGGAAATTGACAAGACCAAAACCGAATTCGTGTCGATTGCTTCGCATCAATTGCGCACGCCGCTTTCTTCAGTCAGCTGGCACGCAGAAATGCTTTTAACCGGCGATGTTGGCAAACTGAACAAGGAGCAGAAAAAATATTTAAACGAGGTGTACCGCGGCAATCAGCGGATGGTGAAGCTGGTCAATGCCCTCTTGAATGTTTCCCGCCTCGAACTGGGAACTTTTGCGGTTAATCCGGAACCGATCGACATGGTTGATCTTGTGCGGAGCGTGGTCGACGAACAAAAAAAGCAGATTGACCAAAAGAAAATAACATTTTCGCTGGTGTTTGAAAAAAATATCCCCGCAATATCCGCCGATCCGAAACTCTTGCGTATGGTGGCGCAAAATCTTTTGTCCAACGCTGTAAAATATACTTCCAAAAAAGGAAAGATTAAGTTTTCTTTGTCCTTGGATGATAAAAAGAAATCTATTCTTTTGAAGGTGTCCGACACCGGTTGCGGCATAAGCGAACATCAGCAGGATAAAATTTTCACCAAATTTTTTCGGGCGGACAATGCAAGAGAGAAAGACACGGAAGGAACCGGACTCGGGCTTTACATCGCGAAGTCCATTATTGATCAAGCCGGAGGTTCCGTGCGGTTTGAATCCAAAGAAAACATTGGAACGATATTCTATGCCACTTTGCCGCTTGCGGGGATGCAAAAAAAAGAAAAAAATACGGCGGCAGATTAGCCGGGCCGCGTTTTTTTTGAGCATTGATTCAATAATTACAATGCATATGGAAAACAATAAAAAAATTTTAGTAGTTGAAGATGAAATATCGTTGCGCGGCGCCCTGAGCAACAAGCTTGCGCGCGAGGGCTTTGCCGTTCTTGAAGCGAAAAACGGCAAGGAGGGGCTGGAAATGGCGCTTTCCGCGCATCCAGACCTTATTTTGCTTGATATTGTCATGCCGGTAATGGACGGCATGACCATGCTTCAAAAACTTCGCGAAGACGCATGGGGCGCCAAAGCAAAAATTTTTATGCTTACCAATTTGAGCGATACGAACAAAGTGGCTGACGCCATAATGCAGGGATCGTATGATTATCTTGTGAAGACCGACTGGACGCTGGAAGACATCGTGGACAGAATCGGTAAAAAATTGGGCGAATAAAGCCGTAACAAGAGAAACTACTTCGTCGCCGGGACAGAGCCGCTGATAGCTAATAAATCTCTGGTTTTGGTATTCTGGCGGGTAAATAAATAAAAAAGATTAAAAATTTGACAAATGATTTTTAATCGGCTAAATAGAAGGCGAGGGGATGAGGGTTTTTACCCAATACAGGCAGAAAGCCGGTCAGCGAAGGAGGTTGAGTTGGGCCATGCAGTCTCTGCCAGATTGCACTATGTAGCTTGACTGATTTCGCGATTGGTTATTCCCCTCGCTAAAAGGCACCGATGCATCGGTGTTTTTTAGTTCTTCACTTTAACATTCCTATTTGTTAGAATTAACAAATTAAGCAAATTCGAATTCCGTTTGAAAATTAATTCATTGGTCATTCAATGAAAATTGAAAATTGGAAATTGAAAATTGAGTAATCATGCAATATAAAATCGCGGTGTCGGGCGCGGCCGAAATCAGCCGCTGTTGCGACAATATTATCCTGCTTTCAAAGGAGGTGGGCAAGGAGATCGCGCGGGCGCATTGTGTTTTGATTTCCGGCGCGACCACGGGCGTGCCTTATTTTTCGGCGCAGGGATGCAAACAGGCCGGCGGCTTTAACGTTGGTTTTTCTCCGGCAAGCTCCGAGATTGAACATCTTCGCCGCTATCGCTTGCCCTTGGATGTTTTTGACGTGATGATCTATACCGGCGCGGATTATTCGGGGCGCGACATCATTATGACCAAATCCGCGGACGCGATCATCATTGCTTGCGGCCGGATGGGAACCCTGCATGAATTCACCACGGCGGTGGAATGCCGCAAAATCATCGGCGTTTTGGAAGGATCGGGCGGCACGGCGGACAAAATTCGCGAATTGGTGCGCGGAACCTATCGAGGGATCAAAAAAATCGTCTATGACCGCGATCCCGCGGCGCTGGTGCGAAAAGTGGCGGAAAGAGTTGACGCCGAGAAAAAGAAAATAAAGCTTTGATTATGAGCGGCAATATTTGCGTTTTCGGCGATAACCAGCAAACATTCCAACATTCTTGAGAATGTGAGAATGTCGGTAAATTTTTAAAAATGCGGGAAGTTGCGTTTGGAGAAATTGAAGAGGGAATAAATGGGTTTATTGGGGAAAACAGGGATTTTTTGGCCGGGATTGATTTTGTGGTTGGCGTGAGCCGGGGCGGATTGATTCCGGCGGCGTTGCTGGCCGCAAAAATTGATAAGCCGCTGGCCGCGGTTTATATTGATAAAAACGACGGGATATTCTTTGACCGGGGCGAGTGGATTGCGGGCAAGAATGTTTTGGTGGTTGATGACATTATCCGCTCGGGGAAAACTTTGTGGCTGGTGAAAAATCACTTGGAAAAATGTTGTCGGCCGAAATCAATTTCGTTTTTCGCGTTTTATCGGGTGTTGTTGCTAAACGATAAAAAATTTAACCTTTTGTCATTTTCCCGGGAAATTAATGAGGATGTTGCTTTTCCGTGGGATAATGGCCAAAAATAAAAAATGAGCCAATTATCTGAAGCCTGGAAAAAATATAAAAAGAAAGATTTTAAACGCCTTTCCTGGAACGATTATTACGCAACGGTTGATATTTTGAAACGCAAAATTCAAAACTATATCAAAAAAAATAAAATTGTAATTGATGCCGTGGTGCCGGTGTTGCGCGGTGGAGTGTTCCCGGGAGCTTATTTGGCCTACCGATTGGGTATTTTGAAAATTATTCCGGTGCAATACAAATATTTCTATATTGGCAAAAAGGCGGAACTGAAAGCAATTTTGCCGTTTAGTCCCGCGGGTTTGCCCAAAAATCCGGTTTTGCTGGTGGTTGAAGGCAACCATTGTTACGGGTTGACCGGATTAACTGCGGCCAAGGATATCAAAAAGATTTTACCCGGCGCCCAGATTTTGTATGCGGCCGACAATATGGATTATAACTATCAAAAGAACGAATATGCCGCGGCAATTTTTTATGGAATTTTAACCAACGAATGCCGTGAATTGACGCCAGAGCAAGCAAAAAAGAAAGGGATTTATCCGTATTCATATATCGCGCCATGGGAAGTAATGCGGGAAGAGTGGGAAACTGTGAATGCCAAACAATTCAAATATTGCGATATTAATGACGGCGGGAAATCATATGAAACAAAAGCGTCGATTGATTTATAATTATGGTTTATGATGCAAAAATTCATCATCGGAGATCGATAAGGTATGAAAAATATGATTATTCGCAAGATGGAGCGTATTTTGTCACAATTTGCGCGCAAGATATGAAATGTTTGTTTGGGGATATTAAGAATAGCAAGATGGATTTGAATGAGGCGGGCAAGATGGTTGATTTTTGATGGCGGGAAATTCCAAAATTATTGGGAGCACATTATTCGCGATGACGAAGATTTGAACCGCATTCGCGAATACATAATCAATAATCAATTAAATTGGGAGATCGACGAATTCTGTTCGCATTTGCAGGGGTTGTCTTGCCATAGTTTGACGAAGGCGGGTAATCGCCTGCATTGCTGGATTATTTTGGGGCGTGTGTTATGTTAAAAACACAATAATTCAAAAAATATGGCGACAAAAACAAGCGCGAAGAAGAGCGCAAAAGAAAACGCAAAATCGGCGCGGGAGGAATTCAAAGTTTCCGGGGAGAAGGTTGTCCAAAAGATCAAGGAATTGATCAAGGAGGGGAATGTGCGCCGGATAATCATCATCAACGAAAAAGGCGACACGTTGATGGAAATCCCGCTGACTTTTGCGGTGGTGGGCACGGCCTTGGCGCCGGTTTTGGCGGCAGTGGGCGCGCTGGCGGCGTTGATTGCCAACTGCACGATTATCGTGGAAAGAAAATAAGCGGCGGATTTGCAATGTCTTGTTGGATTATGAATTATAAAAAGATTGCGGATTTTTTGTTTGAATTGAACGAAGCCAAGTGCACGCCGCGCAGCGGCTGGCATCGGACTGGCATCAAAAACGCGGAATCGTTGGCCGAACATACGGCAATTTGCGCGCAAATTGCGTTTTTGCTTGGCGAAATGGAAGGCGCTGATGCCGAGCATTGTGCGCTTTTGGCATTGTTCCACGATATTGGCGAAATCCGCACCGGTGACGAGGATTGGGTTTCGCGCATATACAAAAACAAAAACGACTCCGAGGGCAAGGCTTTTTTGGCGCAAAGCGCCAATTTGCCGATGGGCGGCAAGTTAAAAGGTTTTTTTGACGAGGTTAAAAAGCAAAAAACCAAAGAGGCGATCATCGCCAAAGACGCGGATTTGCTGGAGTTGGCGGTGCAGGCCAAATTTTATACTCAGTCCGGATATGAATCGGCGGCATTGTTTATTGACGGAATGCGCGATAATTTAAAAACCAATTCCGCAAAGAAATTATTGGCTGAAATTGAAAGAAGCAAGATTGATGGTTGGTGGCGGGCGATTCCCGAAATTACGGCCATTACCGAAAAAATTTTTAAAAACAAAAAATAAAATAATAACTTTTAACGAGTTTTTGCCTTGAAGAAATTATGCCGATACATTTGAATTATCAGGGAACGACCTGCGCCAAGTGCGGGGCGGAATTTATTGCCCACAGCAAAAATTGCCTGTGTCCGGCTTGCGGCCAGGCCACGGATGATTTTTGCGATTTTGCCGCCGGGACGATTGCCACAATGAAAGACCATAAACAACTTTACGGGAATTATTTTCCCCAGAGTTGGTTTTTCGGTTCGATCGCGGATACCGTGCAGGGAATAATTTTTGAATTGTTTGATAATTATGAGGCCGAAAATCCCGAAGATTTCACCGCGTTTGTTTTGACGCAATTGGAGGACGCGGTGTGGGAAGAAGGCCAGGAACATCTGGCGCTCCAAATTGAAGAGATCGCGCTGGAAGTTTTTAATATCTACCGCCAAGATCCGGATTTCAAGGGTGATGGTCTGAAGAAAAAGCCGATAAATCCAAAATTAAAAGATATTCAGCCAAAACCGTCCGATGCACCGATTGATATCGACATCGCCGCGGGTTTTTGAAAATTGGCGTCCTTCATTTTTTTCCTTGAAAGAAGGGCTTTTTTTGTATAATATCAAGGATAAGCGAATTTGGGGGCGGGTTAAATACAAAATTCAAGGTTGACGAGGTCAGACCTCGGCGATTACGCCAAGGACTGACCTCAAATGCGGGTGCAAATTCAAGTTTAAATTTAAAATGCAGATGCAAAAAGCGGAAAATGTTGTCAAGGGAAAATTGGCGGAGAGTTTGGTGGAGCAGATGCTTAAGGCAAGCGGTTGCCGGGTTTATCGTTTGGGGGCGGATGCGGCGCTGGAAAATATCGCCCAGCTGGAAGACGAGTTTTCCAAAGACAGCGATCTGGGCAAAAAGATGGCGTCAATTCCCGATTTTGCCGTGATGGGATGCCGCGAGAGGCCGGTGTTTGTGGAAGTGAAATTCCGCGCCGAACCCGAATCGCTGGAAGAAGAACTGCTTCTGGAAAAAGACGCGCAAGAAGGTTTTTGGAAAGCGAAGATTGTTTTGGTGACCACCAAGGCAAAGCCTTATTTTAGAGTGCTGACGCCGCCTTATTTTTCCAAAGAAAAACGCGAAGGATGGCCCATTCCGGTGGCCAACTGGAAACCGCTCGCCCAAGACGAGGATTTGGGATGCGGCGAAGATATCATCAAAGAATTTGAAGAATTGGCGGAGAAATATTATCAAAAATAATTTTCAATTTTCAATTACCAGTTTTCAATGAATTATCATTTGTTCAATGATCCAATTTACAAACAAAATGAAAATCTGCATTTGGTTTGGTCCATTGATGCATTGAAAATTCAATGAAAATTGAAAACTAAAAATTGAAAATTGAAAGATAAGCGAAGATAAGGTATTCCAACATGGAAAATCAAAAAAATAAAAAAGAATATCAGCCAGCAGAGATTGAACCCAAGTGGCAGAAGATTTGGGATGATACCATGGCGCATCGGGCATCGGACGATTCAAAGAAGCCCAAATTTTATAATTTGGATATGTTTCCTTATCCATCCGGCGCGGGCTTGCATGTGGGGCATTTCAAGGGATATGCGGCCAATGATGTGGTGGCGCGCTACAAAAGGATGTGCGGTTTTAATGTGCTTCATCCGATGGGATGGGATGCGTTCGGCTTGCCGGCGGAAAACTATGCCATCAAAACGGGCATTCAGCCCGAAATTTCAACCAATAAAAACATTGAAAACATCAAGCGGCAAATGAAAATGGCCGGATTGAGCTATGACTGGTCGCGCGAAATCAACACCACCGACCCGGAATACTATAAATGGACGCAGTGGATATTTTTGCAATTATTCAAAAGGGGATTGGCCTATGAATCGGAATTGCCGATAAATTGGTGCCCGTCGTGCAAAACCGGATTGGCCAATGAAGAGGTCGTGGGCGGCAATTGCGAACGGTGCGGCGCTCCGGCCGGCAAGAAAAGTTTGCGCCAGTGGGTGTTGAAGATCACGGCTTACGCCGACCGGCTGTTGGAAGACCTGAACGGGCTTGACTGGCCCGACCGGATTATCCAGATGCAGTGCAATTGGATTGGTAAAAGCGAGGGTGCCGAAATCAAATTTAAAATTAAAAATTCCGATTTGGAGATAAATGTTTTTACCACGCGCCCGGACACGCTTTTCGGTTGCACTTATATTGTTTTGGCGCCCGAGCATCCCTTGATTGAAGAAATCAAAGATCGGATTGTAAATTATAAAAAAACGGAGGAATATATCAACGCGGCCAAGCAAAAAATGGATTTGGAACGGGTCAGTTTGGACAAAGATAAGACCGGAATCAAATTGGAAGGGATCGGCGCCGTTAATCCGGCAAACGGCCGGGAAGTTTCAATTTTTGTCGCGGATTACGTTCTGGGCCATTACGGCACGGGCGCGATTATGGCGGTGCCGGCGCATGATGCGCGGGATTTTGATTTTGCCAAAAAATACAATTTGGAAATCATTGAAGTGATAAAATCAAAAACCGGGGCGGCGTTGCCATACGAAGGCGCGGGAATGTTGGCGAATTCCGGCGAATTCAACGGTATGGACTCAAAAACCGCCAAAACAAAAATCACGGATTGGCTGGCCGGAAAAGATTTGGCGCGTCCGATGATCAATTATAAATTGCGCGACTGGGTGTTCTCGCGCCAGCGCTATTGGGGCGAGCCGATTCCGCTGGTGCATTGCGCCAAATGCGGCGTGGTGGCGGTGCCCGAAGATCAATTGCCCTTGCGCCTGCCGCCGGTGGAAAGATACCAGCCGACCGGCACGGGCGAATCGCCGCTGGCCGCGATTGACGAATGGGTGAACACAAAATGCCCGAAATGCGGCGGCGCGGCGAAAAGGGAAACCAATACAATGCCGCAATGGGCCGGTTCTTCGTGGTATTATTTGCGCTATATCGATCCCGAAAATTCGGATGTAATCGCCGGCGCGGAAAAGGAAAAATACTGGATGCCGGTTGATCTTTATGTCGGCGGCGCCGAGCACGCGGTTTTGCATTTGCTCTATGCGCGATTCTGGCATAAGGTTTTATTTGATATCGGCGCGGTTTTGACCAAAGAGCCGTTTCAAAAGTTGCGCAACATCGGCATTGTGCTGGCCGAAGACGGACAAAAAATGTCCAAGTCGCGCGGTAATGTGGTGAACCCCGACGATATTGTCAAAGAATACGGCGCCGATACTTTGCGGATTTACGAATTGTTTATGGGGCCGTTTGACCAGGCGATTGCGTGGAGCACGGACGCAGTGCGGGGAAGTTGCAAGTTTCTTGGCCGCGTCTGGAATTTGGTTTTGGAATGCGCGGAAAATGAAAATAGCGGCGAGGATGTTTTGCGCCGCGTTCACAAATTAAATCAAAAAATTTCCGGCGATATTGAACAATTAAAATTTAATACGGCGATTGCCGCGTTGATGGAATTTTTAAATTTTGCCGAAGACAATAAAAATGATGTCGGCAAAGATGTTTTGCAAAGATTGGTGATGCTGTTGGCGCCGTTTGCGCCGCACATCGGCGAAGAGTTATGGCAAAAGCTGGGCTATAACGAAAGCGTTTTTAAGCAGCCATGGCCGCAACCCGACAGAAATTTGGTCAAAGACGAAATGATTGAACTGTTGGTGCAAGTCAACGGGCGGTTGCGCGACAAGATTTCGGTTCCGGCCGAATCCGGCCAGGCCGCGGCAGTTGAGCTTGCCAAAGCGTCAAAGATAGTGCGGCAATGGATGAATAACAACCCGATCAAAAAGGTAGTTTATGTTGAAGGCAGGCTGGTCAATTTTGTTGTCTAAAAATTTACAATTTACAATTTACAATTTTCATTGAATTTTCAATGCATCAATGAATCAAACAAAATGCGAATTGATGCTTTATTTGAAAATTGGGCGAATGAAACATTTATTGAAAATTGGTAATTGGAGATTGAAAATTATTCAAGAAATATGTGCGGAATAATCGGCTACATTGGCAAGGGGGAGGCGTTTCCGGTGCTCATTTCCGGGCTCAAGCGGATGGAATACCGCGGCTATGACAGCTTCGGTTTTTGCATCCAAGGCCGGGATAAAAACTTTTCCTCGTTCAAGAAAGTGGGCAAGATTTCGGGCGCGGACGGGGATTTGGCCAAGGTAAGCGCGGCGGGCAATGCGGGCCATGCGCACACCCGCTGGGCCACGCACGGGGGGGTAACCGAGGTTAACGCCCATCCGCATTTGGACTGCCAAGGGGCGATCTCGGTGGTGCACAACGGCATCATTGAAAATTACAAAGAACTCAAAAAAGAATTGGAGGCCGAGGGCCACGCCTTCATTTCCCAAACCGACACCGAAGTGCTGGCGCATTTGATTGAAAAATATTTTGACGGCAATTTGGAGCGCGCGGTGAAAAAGGCGGTGGCGAGAGTTCGTGGCACCTATGGTCTGGTTGTCCTTGCCAAGAACGATCCCAATAAAATCGTGGCGGCGCGGTCGGGGAGCCCGTTGCTGATCGGTATTGGCGAAAATGAATTTTTGGTGGCGTCGGACCCGGCGGCGGTGGTGGCCAATACCAAGAAAGTAATTTATTTAAACGAAGGCGAGATCGCCACTCTCACGCCGGAAAATTATTTTATTTATGCCGAGCGCGTGCCGCAAGAAATTGAGTGGGACGCCAAAGACGTGGAAAAAGGCGACTATCCCCATTTTATGCTCAAAGAAATAATGGAACAGCCAGAAAGTCTGGCCAATTCCTTGCGCGGCCGGCTGTTGCCCGACAACGGCAATGCCAAATTAGGCGGCCTGATGCCGGTGGAAGACCGCCTGCGCGAAATCAAAAAACTTCATATTGTGGCCTGTGGCACGGCGCGCTATGCCGGACTAATCGGCGAATTGATGCTTGAAGAGTATGCTGGCGTTCCGACTGATGTGGATGCGGCTTCGGAGTTTCGTTATCGTAAAAACATCTTGGAAAGAGATTCGGCGGTGTTGGCGATTTCCCAATCCGGCGAGACTGCGGATACTCTGGCGGCGATCCGTGAAGCTAAATCAAAAGGAATTTTAACTATTGGCGTTACCAACGCGGTGGAATCAACACAAGCGCGCGAAACCGACGCGGGTGTTTATAATCACGCGGGTCCGGAAATCGGGGTGGCATCATCAAAAGCATTTACTTCACAACTGACCGTTTTGGCATTATTGACATTATATTTGGGGCGTCAACGCGATATGGCACTGGTGATGGGGCAGAGGATTGTCAACGAATTGGTGCGGATTCCGGAATTGGCTCAAAAAACAATTGAAAATTGCGCCGGATTAAAAGAAATCGCTCAAACCTATAAAAATTATCCCAGTTTCTTTTTTATGGGCCGCAAATATAATTTTTCCGTTGCCATGGAGGGCGCTTTGAAATTGAAGGAGCTGGCCTATGTCCACGCCGAAGGGGTGGCATCGGGAGAGTTGAAGCACGGGATGATTGCGTTGATAGAGAATGATTATCCGGTTATAGTAATTTGTCCCAGCGATTCGGTTTATGAAAAAAACATTTCCAATATTATGGAATTGAAAGCGCGCGGGGCGCGGATATTGGCAGTGGCCACCGAGGGCAATGAAGAAATCCGCGACATTGCCGATGATGTGATTTATATCCCGAAAACTTTGGAAATGCTCACGCCAATTCTTTCCGCGATTGTAATGCAGTTATTTTCTTATTACGTGGCATTGGCGCGCGGCTGCGATATTGACAAGCCCCGCAATCTGGCAAAATCCGTAACGGTGGAGTAGGTAAGGTTTGACGGTTGGAATATCAAATTGGAAAATGGCAGTTCAAAATGTTAAGATTGAACTGTCATTTTAAATTTTACATTGTCATTTTGATTTTTGATATTTAAACTTTAAATTTTTCAATATGAATAAATTACTTGAAAATTCAAAGGGGAAGAGAGTGATGTTTTTGGGGAATGAGGCGATCATCCGCGGGGCGCTGGAATCCGGGGTGCAATTCGTTTCCACCTATCCGGGAACGCCCGCTTCGGAGATCGGCAACAATTTTTTCGCCTTGCAAAAAGAGTTGAAAGGCGATCCCAAGTTTTTGTTTGAATTTTCCACCAATGAAAAAACCGCGATGGAAGCGGCCATCGGCGCGAATTTTTCGGGGCTCAAAACCTTGGTGGCGATGAAAAATTTCGGCTTAAATGTTGCTCTGGAACCGTTGCTACCGCTGACCTATACCGGCACGCGCGCCCCGATGGTGATTTTCGTGGCGGATGACCCGGGGTGCCACAGTTCGGCGCAAAGTGAGGAAAACACCCGGCCGTTTTCGGTGTTGGGGCATCTGCCGATGCTGGAGCCAAGCGATGCGCAGGAGTGCAAAGATTTCACGATTGAGGCGTTTGCGATTTCGGAAAAATTCGGGACGCCGGTAATCGTGCGCATTACCACGCGCACGGCGCACCAGCGGGCGCTGGTGGCTTTGGGCGAATTGGCTCCCGGCCGCAAAGTCAACCTGAAAGGCGAATTTATCAAAGACAAGCGCAAATATGTGACCATGATGCCGCGCCTGCACGGAATGAAAAAAGAAATGCTGGTCCGCGAAGAAAAATTGGCGCAGTATTTTGAAAAAAGCAAATTAAACCGCGTTGAAGGCGTTATTAAAGGTAAAAATCAGCCGTTGGGAATAATCACTTCCGGTATCGCTTATTTGCACGCGCAAGAGGCGATGGAAGAATTGGGCGTTGGTTTGCCGGTGCTGAAATTGGGGATGTTCCATCCTCTGCCGGAAAAAAAGATCCGGGATTTCATTAAGGGCTTGAAAAAAGTTTTAGTGCTGGAAGAAATGGAACCCTATTTGGAAAAGAGGATCCAGATGCTGGCCAAGGATGCCAATTGCAAATTGGAGATCCGCGGGGTCGATTGGCGCACGCAGGTCGGCGAGATGAAGCCGGAGATCGCGGCCGAAATGATTGCCAAATTCACGGGCAAAAAATACACTCTGCCCAAATTCGCGCCCAAATTTGAACTGCCGGCGCGACCGCCGCAATTGTGCCCGGGATGCCCGTATTGGCTGGTGTTTGCCGCGGTGAAAAAGGCGGTGGATGCCAGCAAGGTGGTTTTTGGCGGCGATATCGGCTGTTATATGATCGGCGCCTTGCCGCCGCACGAGCTCTATGATTATATGTTTTGCATGGGGTCGTCAATCGGCATTGCCCACGGGATTAAAAAAGCCGCCACGGACCAAAAAGTGATTGCCTTCATCGGCGATGCCACATTTTTCCATTCGGGAATTGAGGGATTGCTCAACGCGGTTTATAACGGCTCCAACCCTTTGATCATCATTATGAATAATGACATCACCGCGATGACCGGCCATCAGCCGCATCCGGATTCCGTCGGCGCGGTTCATCCGATTCCGATTGAAAATATGGTGCTGGCCTGCGGGGTCAAGCCGGAAAATATGAAAATCATTGACCAGGGCCAATCCGAAGAGTTCATCGCCACGGTGCGCGAATTTGTTGACAAGCCCGAAGTGAGCGTGATCATTGCCCGCCGCCCGTGCGTGTTTGTGGCCAAAAAGGAATAGCTTCGCATCCGTGTTTGTGTTAAGGGTCTAACCCTTTTGTAATCAAAAGGGTTAGACCCTTCCAGAGAATCCGAATTCAAAATTAAAAGGGTCTATCCCTCGTTAATGCGAGGGTTAGACCCTTTTAATTTTGGGACCAGCGAGTAGTTACCCTTTTATCTCTTTACATTTTTTCAATAAAATTATATTAAAAAGTATGGAGCGAAAAAAGAGAGTTTTAGCCGGAGAGCGTCCGCCGGCCAAGGAAAGGCAACACCCACTGGGAGTGGGTAGAGAAAAGCGTCGAAACAACGGTAAGAAATAAGAAATAGTTCTTAAAATAAATAAGAGGTAATGTAATGGCGGAAAATCTTTTGCAATTTGTTGGCGGAGGGATATGGAACGGATTGGAAATTGACGAAACACAACTTTCAGAAAAGCAGAAGCAAGATTTAGCAATTGATGAATGCTACGGCAATCCAACATAATATTTTTTAAATAGCATTGATTTTTTCAGTGCTTTAACTTTTTTATTTGATAAATCTGATAATTTTTAATAGAATGAAGTATCAATTTAAAAGCTATGGCAAACAAAAAAAATATCAAATCAAAAAAAGAAATTAAAACAAAAAAAAATAACAAAGTGTTTAATTGCGTCATTGTGGGAACCGGCGGGCAGGGGCTGATCACTTTGCTGGAAATTTTGTCGGACGCGGCGCTGAAAAACGGGCTGGATGCCAAGACTTCGGAATTGCACGGGCTGTCCCAGCGGGGCGGATCGGTGGAGGTGCACATCAAATTCGGCAAGAAAGTTTTTTCGCCGCTGGTGGAAGCCAAGAAGGCGGATTTGATCGTGGGGCTGGAAATGCAGGAATGCTTAAAGGCGGCGTATTTTAGCGGACCGCAAACGCAGTACCTCATAAATAAGACTGAAGTGGCTATCCCGGGCAAGCCGTTGCTGGCCGAGGAGGAAATAATCGGCAACTTGAAAAAATTCACCAAAAAAATTGAAGTGATTGACGCCGCCGGCATTTGCCAAGAAGAATTGGGAACGGCCGCGGTATCGGGAGTTTATCTGCTGTGCGTGGCGGCATTCAAGAAAATGATCCCGCTGGTGCCCGAGACCATGCTGGAAGCGATCAAGTCATCGGTGGCGCCCAAGCATCTGGATGTGAATGTGAAAGCGTGGGAATTAGCGAAAAAATTTACAGAGTTGTAAATCTTGTAGGGGCGGGCCTTGTGCCCGCCCTTTTCAATTCGGGCAACCATCCGCCTTCGCTAAAGCTACTGTGAGACAAGCAAGGGTTGCCCTACAATGCAAAATTAAAAAATCCGGCACTCGCCGGATTTTTGATCTTAAATCTTGGAATTTACTCGCCGATCTTTTCAATGTCGGCGCCCAGCGAGCGGAGTTTTTCGTCAAATTTTTCCGAGCCGCGTTCAAGGTTGGCGATGTTTTCCACAATCGTTTGGCCTTTGGCGATGATTGCGGCCAGGGTGAGGGCGGTGCCGGAGCGGATGTCGGAAGCGTCCACGGTGGTTCCGAACAGTTCGGTTTTGCCGAAGATCAGCGCCCGGTGCGGGTCGGTGATTTCAATGTCGCCGCCCATTTTGCGCAATTCTTCAAAGTGGCGCAGGCGATTTTCATAGAGCGGTTCGTTGATGACGGCTTTTCCGGTGGCTTGCGTGAGTAAAACCGAAATTTGCGGCTGAAGGTCGGTGGGGAATCCCGGGTAAATCATTACTTGCACGCGCGCGGCTTTGAAATTGCCCGACGGATTGACGGTGATTGAATCGTCGGTGGCGGTGAAATTTACGCCGATCTCTTTCATTTTTTCCAAGAAAAAAGTGAGAACCTTGGGGTTGGTATTGGTTATTTTACCCTGGCCGCCGGTGGCGGCCAGCGCGATCATAAAAGTGCCGGTTTCCAGCGGATCGGGACAAACAGAGTGGCCGGCGCCGGATAATTTCGTTGAACCTTGGATTTCCAGAGTATGGGGCTGGCTCCAGCGGATTTTTGCGCCCATGCTTTCCAGCATGGTTATCAAGTCTTGGACTTGCGGCTCGGCGGCGGCGATCTCAATGACTGATTTGCCTTCAATGCCGGCGGCGAGCATCATCGCGTTTTCGGTGGCGGTGACGGAAAATTCTTTCAGAATAATATGCGCGGGTTTCAGTTCTTTGGGCGCTTCAAAGCAATAGGAATCGTTTTCCCGCCAGACCTTGATGCCGAATTGTTCAAAAGCGTCAAGGTGAGTGGAAATTGACCGCAAGCCGATCTTATCGCCGCCCGGATGGGGAACCCGGAAACTTCGGAAACGCGCCAGCAGGGGGCCGATGAGCAAAACCGAGACCCGCATTTTTTGGAACACGCCAAACGGTATTTTTTGCGGGTCAAGATTTTTAGCATTGATTTTGACGGTGTGGTCGTCCAGCCATTCAACCTCGCAACCGATCTGTTCCATTATTTCAATTTGGTTGAGGACATCGGTGACCAGCGGTAAATTGGAAATGGTGGATGGTTCTTCGGATAACAGCGCGGCCGCCAAAACCGGGCCGGCGCTGTTTTTATAACCGGAAATCATTACTTGGCCTTTGAGCGGATTGCCGCCTTTGACTAAAAATTTTTGTGGCATGAGATTGAATTTAAGGTATTTTTAGAGTATCATACATTCTAAGGAATAACTCTGATTTTGTCTATGGCCGCCCAAAAAAACAAAAAACTCAAGATCGTTTGCTTGGGCGGAGGTAATCTGGTGCCCAAAGTTTTGCTGGAGCCGCTAAAATCTTATCCGGTTTTATTGACCGGTATCACTTCCATGGTGGATAGCGGTGGCGCGGCCAGCGTGTTTCGCCGGCAATTTGATGTATTGTCGCCGGGAGATATTCGCCGCCATGTTCTGGCGCTTTCCAACGCGCCCAAATGGAAAAAGGATTTGTGGCAATTTCGTTTTGGCGATGAATTTTACGGCGCTTGGCATAAGGGGCAATCATTTGGCAATGCGTTCATTGCCGGTTTGGAATGGAATCTAAAAAGCCATAAAAAAGCCATGGCGATTGTTTCGGAATTTATGGAACTCAAAAGCAACCGCGCGTTGCCCATGACCGTTGATAAAACAAATATTATTGCCGAATTGGAGGATGGCAGCGTTATTGAAGGCGAACATGAAATAGAACTGGCGGGCAATCATGACGTGAATTTGAAAATCAAAAAAATTTTCCAAAAACCGGGGGGTAAAATTTTCCCCGAAGCGAAAAAAGCGATCTCGGAAGCGGATCTTATTTTGATTGGTCCGGGAGATTTGTATTCCAGCACGGTTCCGTGTTTTTTGCCTAAAGACGCGCCGGCCGCTTTCAAAAAGGCCAAAGGTAAAAAGATATTGATCAGCAATTCGGTTTCGCGCAAAGGCGAAACTCACGGATTTTCGATTGGAACTTTTGCCGTCGAAGTGGAAAAATACATGGGATCGGATTTGGATTATATTTTGTATCACAACAAGCCGGTTGATGAGGATATGCTGGCTGAATATGAAAAAAAAGAATCGATGATTTGTGAACCGATAAAAATAGATAACGACTTATCCAAAGATAAATTTATCGGCGCCGATATTCTGAAGAAAGATGAATTTGCCTATGATCCCAAAAAAGTCGTCCGGGAAATTTTTAAACTCATCAACTATAAGCGGTAAATGATAAGCGGTGAATAATAAACGACAAATGGCAGATAAAAACAATCAATTGCAGGCCGTGATTTTGGCCGCGGGGGAATCGTCGCGGTTTTGGCCGCTGAATTCAAAGCACAAAAGTTTGTTGCAAATTATGGGCAAGCCGCTGATTTGGTATACGATCGACGGTTTGCGCCGGATTGGCGTGAAAGATATTGTGGTGGTGCAGGGGGCGAGCCGGAATGTTGAAGAGGGATTGAAGGAATTTAATCTAGAAGACATCAAATACGCGATCCAGCAAGAACCCAAAGGCATGGGCGACGCGATAATGAGCGCCAAAGATCATATTGCCGGCCAATTTTTCGTGTTGAACGCCGGTCGGATTGATTGCCAGGAAATCGCGGCCGGAATGCTGGACAAAAGCCGGCAAACCGGCGCCAAAATGGTGCTGGCCGGACAAGAGACCGATAAAACCTGGCTTTATGGCATTGCGCGATTGGACGGCGACAAGGTTTTGGAAGTGATGGAAAAACCGGCCGAAGGCAAGGAACCGTCAAAAATCAAAGTGACGGGAGTTTATTTACTGGACAATAAAATTTTTGGATATATTGGAAAAGTTTTGGGGAGCGCCAACCAAAACGAAGAATTTGAAGTGGCAATGTCGCATTATGCCAAAGAAAACGATGCGCGCATCGTGATTTTGGACAGCGATTATCAAAGCGTGTCGTTGAAATATCCGTGGCATTTGTTTGACGCGCAAAAATATCTTTTTGATAAGTATCTGGCAAAAAAACAGATTGCCAAATCCGCGCGAATTGCCAAAAACGCGGTGATTGAAGGCAATATTCATATCGGCGAAAATTGCAAAATTTACGAAGGCGCGGTTATCAAGGGGCCTTGCTATATCGGCGATAATTCCGTTATCGGCAACAACAGCGTGGTGCGCGACTATTGCGATTTGGAAGCGGGCGCGATGGTGGGCGCGCTCTGCGAGGCGGCACGCACGATTTTCCAGCCCGATGTCCATATCCATTCGGGATATATCGGCGATTCAATTCTGGATCGGGGAGTGCGGGTCGGCGCGGGCGCGATCACGGCCAATGTGCGGCTGGATCGGGGGCAAATATCCGCGCGGGTGAGAAAAGAAAAAGACGGCGTCAAAGTTCTATCCAAAGTGGACACCGGGTTAAAATCCCTGGGAACGATCGTGGGCCAGAATACCAAGATCGGCGCGCATGCCACCATTCTGCCGGCCCGTTTCATCGGCAAAGACTGCCAAATTGCCGCCGGCGAGACAATCTCGCACAACCTTGACGACAACCAAAAAATTTGACTTTTGGGTCAGAATATGCTACGCAAATAATGTCAAACAAAATCAAACCACGGAGATAATCCGTGCGTTGTGTTTTGTTTTAGGAGAGATAGCAAATGGTAACTTTAAAAGTATCGTCGGAACAGCTCAGTAGCTTGCGAAAAGAGCTGGAAGAGAAGGGATTTGAGATAATAGAATTGAGAAAAATGGGATTATTTATTATTATCAGCATTTCTTAATTCATAATAAATTTCAAAAACCCTTACTATAATAGGCTAATCCTGAATTTCGCGATTGGCCTTCTTTTTTTATACGGAGGCGTGGTGTGGTAGAATGATAGTAAATTCAATTATCAATGATAAATTATCAATTATAAAAATGATAAAATGGTTAAAGTTCAAAGTTCAAAGTTCAATGTTGGGAATTTTGTTATCGGCGTGGACGGGGGAGGAACCAAAACTGCCGCGGCTTTGGCGGATTTGGACGGCAAGATTGTGGCGCGGGCGGTTTCGGGCGGGTCAAGCGTGCGCGATTTTGGCATAGAATTGGCGGCGGAAAATGTTGTAAAGGCGATATACGATCTGATAAAGCGGCGGAAAAACATTAAAATCGCTTCTGTTTTTATCGGCTTGCCGGCGGCGGAAGAGGAATATAAGAATAAAAAGCCGGCGATAATCCGCGAGCTGAAAAAACATAAAAAAATCGCTCAAATTTTTAAGGGCAAAGTTGCCATCGGGTCGGACCAGTCGGTGGCGTTTCGCGCGGGCAGTTATGCTAAAGACGGTATCGTGGCCATTTGCGGCACCGGAAGCGCCGTTCACGGCTGGAACGGCAAAAAAGAGGCTTTGGTTAATAGTCAGGGTTGGGTGAGTAAGGGATCGGCGATATGGATCGGCAATAAAGTGATGGAGGCGGTAGCGGAAGATTTGGATGGCAGAGGGCAAAAAACGATTTTATCGGATTTGGTGTTTAAAAAATACAAATTTAAAGAAATAAACAATTTATTAAAATTTCTCTATATGGATTCGCCGGTTGATTTGCCCGGATTGGCGCCGATATGCGATCGCGCGGCCAGCCGAAAAGACAAAATTGCACAAGAAATTTTGACTGGTGCCGGAATCGAAATCGCGCGGGCGGTAATCGCGGCGGCGCAAAGGCTTGATTTTGACGGGCAGGTGCCGCTGGTGCTGGTGGGCGGAGTCTACAAGTCGCGCTGGGTGGCCGATGCCGCGGCCAACGAGATTGAACGGCGCTATCCGAATAAATTTGATTTTGTGTTTGCCGCCGATCCGGTTGTCGGGGCAGTGAAACTCGCGATTGAGGTGGTAAAATAAATCAAAATGTCAAAGCTTAAATTTCAAATCAAATCCAAAGCTCAAAGATCAAATCGAATTCCCGTATCCCGTTTTGATATTTGACATTTGGATTCTGGATTTTATTTGTTATTTGTCATTTTGATTTTGACATTTATGAATGAAACATATTTTCTTGCTGTTGAGACTTCCTGCGACGACACCTCGGTGAGCGTTTTGCGGGCGAAGGAGGACGGCAAGGGCAGGTTGAAAAAAATAGAGGCGCTATCAAATGTCGTTTCTTCGCAAACGGAGTTGCACGCCGGCTATGGCGGGGTTTATCCGTTCTTGGCCAAGCGGGAGCATCAAAAAAATCTGCCGCTGGTTTTTGAGCGGGCGATAAAAAAAATCGATGTTGCCAAAATCAAATTCATTGCCGTGACCAAGGGTCCGGGACTGGATCCGTGCTTGTGGACGGGCATTAATTTTGCGCAGGATTTGGCAAAAAAATATAACCTGCCGCTGGCGGGCGTCAATCATCTGGAAGCGCATTTTTTGGCGAATTTACTCACCTTGGGAATTGGCGAGGATGAATTCGCGAAAAATTACCTGCCGGCAATTTGCCTGGTGGTTTCGGGCGGGCACACGCTGTTGTTTTTAGCAACGGGGATCGGCGACTATAAACTGCTGGGTCAGACCGTTGACGATGCGGCGGGCGAGTGCTTTGACAAAGCGGCCCGGATTTTGAGGCTGGGCTATCCGGGCGGCCCGGAAATCGCCAAATATGCTGCTTATCATTCAGTGGAAGTCAAACCTCCACTGGATTTGTTGAAGCGAAGATTCAGTGGAGGTTTGACTTCCACTACTTCCACTACAAGTGAACCCCTGTTGGTTAAGTTGCCGCGGCCGATGATGAGACAAAAGAATTATAATTTCAGTTTTTCGGGTTTAAAGACCGCGATTTTGTATTTTCACCAAAAACAAGCCGAAGGAACCAAGAAATCGCCGGAATATTTGCAAGCGATGAGTTATGAAATCCAGCAGGCGATTGCGGAGGTGCTGGTTTTTAAAACAATGCGCGCGGCGATTGAATTTGATGTTAGATCAATCATTATCGGCGGGGGGGTGAGCGCCAACCGAGCGTTGAGAAGCGAATTCAAGAAAAAGATAGAAGAATCAAAAAAGAAATTTAAATTTCTGGCGCCGGCCGCCGACCTTTCCGTTGATAATGCGGCCATGGCCGGCGCGGCGGCATATTTTGCTTGGAAGCGGGGCGAAATTGTCGCCGATCCCGATGACCTGCAATCTCAGCCGAATCTGGGGATATGATCGCTAATCATTGATCATTTATTTTTAGTCTTTAACGAGAAATCCGCGAAAGCGGGTTTTTGCTTGACAAAATGTTGTTATGAATATATATTCAAAATAGAAGGAAAAAATAAAGGTCGGAATGTGAAAATGTCAATCAATTTGGAATTTCCAAAAAAAATTTCAAATTAAAAATTATGCCGAGATTTGACCAAACCGGCCCGATGGGCCAAGGCGCGCGCACCGGCGGGGGAATGGGTCCTTGCGGCGGGGGAATGGGATGGGGCGGCGGTTATGGATTCGGATGCGGAATGATGGGATTTGGCCGCCGTAGATTCATTTCTCCCAGAAACGAAATGGCGGCGCTGGAAGACGAAGCGGAAATGCTGGAAGAAGAATTGAAGGCGGTGAAAGAGGAAATTGCCGCGTTGAAGAAAGAAAAATGATTGCGACGGTGAAATAACGCCCCTTTGTTTTCAAGGGGGCGTTGTGTTGATAAAAATGAATTTTGGGGGTATTTTATAATCATCAATTACAAATTGCATTATGGCGATATTGCTGGCGATTATTTTGGCGACCTTTTCCATCAGTTTGTGCGTCTGGGCGGCGGTGCTGTTTTTGTATTTCAAAAAAGAGACGCTGGACAAAATCACGATATTTTTGGTGTCGCTTTCCGCGGGCGCGCTCACCGGCGGCGCATTTTTGCATTTATTGCCCGAAGCGGCCGAAGAGATTCCGGCCGACAAACTCTATCTCATCGTACTGGGGGCATTCGTGTTTTTTTTCTTTATGGAAAAATTGCTGTTTTGGCGCCATTGCCACAAAGAAAATTGCGCGATCCACACTTTCGGCTATATGAACCTGATCGGCGATTCGGTGCATAATTTCATTGACGGCATGGTGATCGCCGCCGCGTTTTTGATTAACCCCGGTTTGGGCGCGGCTACGACTCTGGCAATCGCTCTGCACGAAATTCCGCAGGAGATCGGCGATTTCGGGGTGTTGATCCACGCGGGTTTTGGCAGAATTAAGGCATTGGCGACAAATTATGCCATCGCGCTGATGGTGGTCGCCGGCGGGGTGGCGGGATATGTTTTGTCTTTTGCGGTGGAAAACATCATTCCTTATCTTTTGCCGTTTGCCGCCGGCGGATTTATTTATATCGCCGCCTCGGATTTGATGCCCGAAATCCGCAAAGAAAGAGTTTTGAAAAAATCCGTGGGCGCGTTTTTGGTGTTCCTGATGGGGATCGCGATAATGTTTGCGGCCAAGTTCATCGGCGAATAGATTTTATATGACAAGACCAAGATTGTGCCGGAAGGTGAGATTTAATCCGGAGATTACCTATTTTAAGCCGCAGGGAATTCCCGTGCGGTGCTTGGAGGTGGTTGAAATGTCGCTGGAAGAAATGGAAGCGTTGCGGTTGAAAAATTTGGAGGGGCTGGAACAGACCGAAGCGGCGCAAAAGATGGATACCTCGCAAAGCACTTTTGCCCGCATTTTAGCCTCGGCCAACCAAAAAACCGCCGACGCACTCATCAACGGCAAAGCGATCAGGATAGAACAAGGGAATAAACATTGAACATTGAACATTGAACATTAACTATAAACTATCGGTTATTTAATATTTGTTATTAACAAAAATCCCGCCATTGGCGGGATTTTTTGTTGGGACGATTAGCGTGGTGCCGAAGGTGGGAGTTGAACCCACACGAGGTTGCCCTCACAGCATTTTGAGTGCTGCGTGTATGCCAATTTCACCACTTCGGCAAAAAATCATCAATTTTACTGATAATAAGTTAGCGCGAAATTGGGGAAAAAGCAAGGGATGTTTGCGGGATTTTTTTGCATTTGTAGGGGCGGGTCTTGTGCCCGCCCGTATTTTAGGGCAACCACCCGCCTTCAATAACTACGGCGAGGCGAAGCAAGGGTTGCCCCTACAATGCAAAATCACTTGCATTCCTTGTTGGAGCACTTTACCAGTTTGCGTTTGGTTTCAATCATCAGGCTGCCGCATTTTTCGCATTTGGCGCCGGTGGGTTTGTCCCAGAGGGCGAAGTCGCAGGCGGGATAGGCCGAACAGCCGTAGAATATTTTGTGTTTTTTGGTGCGCTTTTCCACGATGTGGCCGGCGCCGCATTTGGGGCAGGGGATTTCCACCGCAAACGCCGGCTTTTCCGGCGCCAGCGGTTCGGCGTGCTTGCATTCGGGAAATTTGGGGCAGGCCAAGAATTTGCCGAACCGCCCCATTTTAATCACCAGATTGGCGCCGCATTTGGGGCAGAGCTTGTCGGTGGTTTCCGGCGTTTTGTTTTTCTTTTCCACTTCTTGATACTTTTCTTCCAGATTTTTGATAAACGGATCATAGAATTCGCGCAAAACTTTCATCCACTCGGCGCGCCCTTCGGCGATTTCGTCAAACTCTTCTTCCATCTTGGCGGTGAAGCCGATATCCACGATCTGCGGAAAATGTGCCATCAGCAAATCGTTGACCATCAGGCCGATTTCGGTGGGTTTCAATGATTTTTTTTCGTCTTTTTCAATGTAATTGCGGGTTTGGATGGTGGAGATGGTCGGCGCGTAGGTTGACGGCCGGCCGATGCCTTGTTCTTCCAGCGCTTTGATGAGGGTGGCTTCGTTATATCTGGCCGGCGGCTTGGTAAAATGCTGATCCACATTGAGCTTGATGAATTCCAGCGGCGCGCCGGTTTCCATCGCCGGCAATTCCACTTGTTCAAACTTTGACGGATAGACCTTCAGATAGCCGTCAAATTTTAAGGTTTGGCCGTTGGATTTGAAACCGTAATTTGTTCCCGAATTCCCGGCGGCGGCAATATCAACGCTCACGCTGTCAAAAACCGCGGGCGCCATTTGGCTGGCGACAAACCTTTGCCAAATAAGTTCGTATAATTTGGCTTGCGGGCGCGAAAGATCTTTGTCGGCCAGCGCCATTTCCGGAGTTTGGTCGGGATAGGCGGGGCGGATGGCTTCGTGGGCTTCTTGCGCGCCCTTTGATTTGGTTTTGTAGGTGTTAAAATGTCCCGGATGATAATTCTTGCCGTAGGTTTTTTCAATGAAGCTTTTGGCCGCGGCCAGCGATTGGGCGGATAAATTCAGCGAGTCGGTGCGGTGATAGGTGATCAGCCCCATTTCATACAATTGCTGGGCGGTTATCATTGCGGCCTTGGCGGTCATCTTGAATCTTTGCCAGGCGGCCTGTTGCATCGTTGAAGTGGTGAACGGCGCGTTTGGATTCTTGCGCGTTTCTTTTCTCTCAATCTTTTCAATTGAATAAGCCGCGCCGGCCAGATTTTTTTCAATGGCGATGGCTTGCGGTTCGTCTTTTATTTCCAGCTTGTCCAGCGGCCGGCCGTTGATTTTGTTAAGCCGCGCCGCAAATTCTTTTTTGGGATCATTCTCGATGTTTTTTAAAAGCGCGGCGATCTCCCAATATTCTTCGGGCTTGAAGGCTTCAATTTCGCGCTCGCGTTCGGCAATCAGGCGCACCGCCACCGATTGCACCCGCCCGGCCGACAATCCCTTGGCGATCTTTTTCCAAAGGAACGGCGACAGCTTATAGCCCACAAGGCGGTCCAAAATCCGGCGCGCCTGCTGGGCGTTGACCAGATCAAAGTTGATTTCGCGCGGATTTTTGAGCGCGTTTTCAATTGCGGTTTTGGTGATTTCGTGGAATTCAATCCGTTGGTAGGGCTTGCCTTCGATTTTTTCGGTTTTGGGTTTGTCCAGTTTCAATGCCTCCACCAAATGCCAAGCGATGGCTTCGCCTTCGCGGTCCGGATCGGTTGAAATCAAAATCAACCCGGCGTCTTTAACCGCTTTTTTCAGCAAAGTCAAATTTTTCCTTGCTTTCGTCGGGATGACATATTTCGGTTCAAAATCTTTATCAACATCAACGCCAAAATCGCCCTTGGGCAGGTCGCGCACATGCCCGAACGACGAGAGTATTTTGTAGCCCGACCCCAAAAACCCTTGCAGGGTCCGGGCTTTGGTGGGGGATTCAACGATAATTAAATCCATAAAATAATTTTCAATTAATAATTTTCAATTTCCAATAAATGTTACAATGCCGCAATTTTCAAACAAAATGCAAATTCGTATTCCGTTTGAAAATTGAATCATAAGCAAAGCTTGATTTCGCTTCGCTCAATTTGAAAATTGAAAATTAGTTATTGAGGCAGTATTCTCCGTTGCCCAAATTGCGGATTGCGCCGTTGATCTCCATTACGGGAAGCAAGCTCATTACCGCGGGCGCGGGCAGTGCGGCGGCGCGGATGATCTTGTCGGCGTCAAGCGCTCCCTGACGCAGGGCATCCAAGATTTTTTGCTCGTCGGGATTTTTGCTTTTGGCCGCGGTTTTTGTTCCGGCACCGGCCAGTCCCAGAAAGTCTAAAATGTCTTCGGCGCCGGTGCAAGCGGCCGCGCCGTTTTTCAACAGACGGTGGCATCCGGCCGAAGAGGTTGAATAGATTGACCCCGGAACGGCAAAGACCGGTTTGTGCTGTTTTCTGCCCCATTCGGCGGTGATCAGCGAGCCGGATTTTTCTTTGGCTTCAATGACGATCACCGCCAGCGACAAGCCAGCGATGATGCGGTTTCGCTGGGGGAAGGAATAGTAGACGGATTTAAACCCCGGCGCGTATTCACTCACCAAACATCCGCCGCCGTCAAGCACCTTTTCTGCCAGTCCAAGATTTGTTTGCGGGAAAAACGATTCTTTGTCAAGGCCGGCGCCGATCACGCCGCAGGTCAAACCGCCGCATTCAAGGGCGGCAAGGTGCGCGATGGTGTCAATGCCCGGGGCCATTCCCGAAACAATGCAAACGCCGGCGCGCGCCAACCCCGCGGCGATGTCGTGCGCGGCCTGTTTGCCGTAGGTTGAGGGAACGCGCGCGCCCACGATTGCCGCGCACGGCGCGGCAATGTTGATGTTGCCGCGATAATAAATTTGCTTCGGCCGCGAAGGAATGGCGCGCAGGCAATTGGGAAATTCAATGTTGCCCTCGCTTATTTTTTTGATTTGGTCGTTTTCCACTTTTCCACTATACCATTTTTTCATCCCTTGCCAAAAATCAAAAATGAGGTAAAACGCAATCAGCATCATTCAAAAGTTGGTATATTATATGGCAAAAGGAGACCCAAGAAGAGCGCGAAAAGGAAGAAACGGATTGACCAAAAAATATTTGAAAAACTTAAAGGATAGAAAAAAGAAAACGGGAGGAGATGGAAGATGAATGAGTTGGAAAAGGCGATCGTGGAAGGATTTATCAGGGATAATCCCGTAAGGATGGAAATGCATGCACCGATTCTGTGCGTTAGTCTCAATGATTTGCGCGAAGCGGTTTGCTCTGCGCGCATAGATGAAGAAAAATTTTTGTTGATTGCGGTGGCGATAGCGACCGATAATGGATGTTTTTTTAATCCATGCGGATCGAAAATTATGATCATCGTGCGCCATCCGCGCGATATGAGGTTGGAGGCAAAGATTGATGTTCAAAAAATCTTTGGGAGCATTAAAACCGCCCAAAAAAAGATATATGAATTGTTCGCGCCGGTTTTGGTGGGGGCGATATATGACGAGCTTTGGGAGCTGGACAATGACGAACTTTTGCTCCCGGCATTAGTAGATATGGGCTTAATATCTAAACTTTAAGTGCGGCAAAGCGAAATGAATCGTTAGCCGCCTTTTTTATTTACCTGCCAAATACCTCCCTGCTTGTATCGGCGATGTTTGGCAACCAAGCAAGCTTGTCCCGAAGGAAATGCCTCGCCCCTTAAGGCGGGGTAGCTTATTGATTGAATTCGGTCATTGATTTTTCAATGCCGTCGGAAAGAGCAAGGGCAAGGGCTGAGACGGCGGAATCAATCGCTTGGTCAAGAAAGACGCGCTCGGCGGGCGTGATTTTTTTGAGCACGTATTTATCGGCGGGGATTTTTTTTGCTTGGGCGGCCAGCGGGGCGATACCCAAACGGAAACGGACGAAGTTTTTGGTTTTCAGTTGGTCAATGATTGACTGCGCGCCTTTGTGGCCCGCCGCGCCGCGGTTCCGGGAGATTTTGATTTTGCCAAGGGGAATATCCAGATCGTCGTTTATCACCCAAAGATCGGGGCGGGATTTTTTCGGCCGGATTTTTAAATGATTGAACAATTTTGCCAGCGCTTTGCCGGAATTGTTCATCAGCATCTGCGGCTTTGCCAAAATCACGGTTTTGCCGAAAATTTCTTTGCGCGCCGCCAAAATGCCGTCGGGCGCCATCTTAAATTCCGGAAATTCAAACCGCCGCGCGAATTCGTCAACCGCAAGAAACCCCGCATTGTGCGGCGTGTTTTGGTATTTATCTCCCGGGTTTCCCAGCCCGGCAATGAGAATAGCCGGCGGTTTTTCCATCGTTTTCTTTTCCATAATTAGGCTATTATAACACATTTTCCCGCCGATTATACCGGCTGAAATTCGGATTCTCTGGGAAAGGTCTGACCCTCGCGAGGACGCGAGGGTCAGACCTTTAAAATCCTTTAAAATACAAATACCCAGAGCGGTTACAATTTTTTGCTCTTGCGGAGGGGGATTTTTGTGGTATAATCAAGTGATAATGGATTAAAGCAATGAATACTCAAGCGATTGACGAATTGATCCAAATTATAACGGAAAGAGGCCGCAAACTGGACAAAAAAAGTTTGACGGAAGTTTTGGGTTTTGTTGATTTTTTGGTGGCAAAGAATGAGAGGGAAAATTTGAATCGGGGTATCTCCCGATTAGCGGAAAAAACGAAAGCATTTGATTTTTTGGTTTGTGAGCCGGATGTTTATTCAACAAAAGATGTTCAATAAGGGCGATATTGTTTTAATTCCGTTTCCGTTCACCGATTTGAGTGGTGCCAAATTAAGGCCGGCGTTGGTGTTTCATGTTTATCGCGATGATTTGATCGTGATTTTTATTTCTTCAATCGTCAAAAATGCCGGCGATTGCGATATGCCGATTCCCAAAAGCGAGGAAAACGGGCTGAAAACGGACTCAATATTGAAGTTAAATAAAATTGTTACACTTGATCAAACATTGATTTTGGGTAAAATCGGCAAACTGGAGAAAGATATTCTGGCAAAAGCCAATGCCAAATTATTTAAAATGCTCGGTTTATAAAAAATTATCCGCGAATAACTTTGATTGACGCGGGGCGTTTTTTGTGGGGGGATGGCATAAAGAAAATTAAATAGTAAATAGAAGTAAAATGCGAAGTTTTGCGGAGGGCGGGCGGCGCAGCAGGGAAGCGTTTGAGTAAATTGCATAGGTGACACCTATGCAATTTTGGTAACTGCTCACAATTTTGAGCGGCGTTGATTGATAAGCGGCAACATGACTCTGAAGAATGATTGGCCGGGATTCTGGCGCAATTGGGTTTCGATCACCGAA
>Ga0302250_1000375_pt1 | contig 45849 bp, 35 predicted proteins | sample AAG_RA_Asp_MG_FD_193536 | JGI IMG/M metagenome (GOLD analysis project Ga0302250, IMG submission 193536) | Enriched activated sludge microbial communities from anaerobic digester in WTTP, New Holstein, Wisconsin, United States - AAG_RA_Asp | ecosystem: Engineered > Bioreactor > Anaerobic >...
TGTTGGTCATGGCCTTCCCTCCAAATATTTGGAGGGAAAGAATCAAATTGTATGCCTGACTTAGACATGCTGAAAGTGGCCGGTTTTAAAGTGCCCATTGCTGGCCGGTTTTGAGTGCCCGCTGACACGCGGGCGCGTGGATTGAAACTCGTCACTGCATCCGGCTGCATCTTGCCGGTCTGTCGCGCCCCGCGCGGGCGCGTGGATTGAAACGAGTATACATATACGGCCTGAATGTATGGCTGTTGTCGCGCCCCGCGCGGGCGCGTGGATTGAAACCATCTGATTTATAACGGATTGCCAGCGGCGACGGGTCGCGCCCCGCGCGGGCGCGTGGATTGAAACGTTTATATACCTTCGAGGGTCCTGTAATGGCGTTGTCGCGCCCCGCGCGGGCGCGTGGATTGAAACGTGACATAGTATTGCGCTTTCCGGTCACGCTCTCTGTCGCGCCCCGCGCGGGCGCGTGGATTGAAACCCAGTTCACCGGCGAGACGTTTGAAAGGAGATTCGTCGCGCCCCGCGCGGGCGCGTGGATTGAAACCAGATTGTGCAGGTACTCGGACATCGTGAACACGTGTCGCGCCCCGCGCGGGCGCGTGGATTGAAACGAATTTCTCTCCATCATCATATAGATGGATGCTGGTCGCGCCCCGCGCGGGCGCGTGGATTGAAACAACTTTGTCAACCCAAGCCGCAACAAGGTGCGAAGGTCGCGCCCCGCGCGGGCGCGTGGATTGAAACAAATAGGAGGTGTGGCCGTGAAAAGATTCTTGTTGTCGCGCCCCGCGCGGGCGCGTGGATTGAAACATTCTCTGCAGCCGAGGCCGACTGGTATAATACGTCGCGCCCCGCGCGGGCGCGTGGATTGAAACGTTTTAGCATCCATCCGCTTGACGTGCATCACATGTCGCGCCCCGCGCGGGCGCGTGGATTGAAACCGTCAGAGCGCTTGTGGAGATCAAAGACACGCAGTCGCGCCCCGCGCGGGCGCGTGGATTGAAACCACCAGATCCCCGCTCGGCGAGTAGATCGCAATGGTCGCGCCCCGCGCGGGCGCGTGGATTGAAACTGTATTCGGGCCGGTTGATGATCCCGCAGAGATCGTCGCGCCCCGCGCGGGCGCGTGGATTGAAACTTGATAACCGTCGGTTCCTGGGGCAAGATCCTGCCGTCGCGCCCCGCGCGGGCGCGTGGATTGAAACGTATGAGCGCAGCATCGAGCGATCCACGGCATCGGTCGCGCCCCGCGCGGGCGCGTGGATTGAAACCCTCAAGGCAGCTCATTCTGTACCCCATTCGCATGTCGCGCCCCGCGCGGGCGCGTGGATTGAAACATACTCCCGATGTTCATTGCGGAGGTCGGTTTTGTCGCGCCCCGCGCGGGCGCGTGGATTGAAACCGATCCCGGCGGTCTATGACCTGATCTTCGCCTGTCGCGCCCCGCGCGGGCGCGTGGATTGAAACACTTTCTGGCCGGCCATGCCCTCTACATGCCCGAGTCGCGCCCCGCGCGGGCGCGTGGATTGAAACCTGCGCCGAGAGCATGGCCTTGTTCTGGATCTCATCGTCGCGCCCCGCGCGGGCGCGTGGATTGAAACGCGCTTTATGACTCTTTGACACTCCAAGCCAAATGTCGCGCCCCGCGCGGGCGCGTGGATTGAAACCTGCTCAAAGGCGAGATTAGCGCTGTCGATGGCTTGTCGCGCCCCGCGCGGGCGCGTGGATTGAAACGTTGGCAGGATTCTGGCCAGCGCCAAGGATGAGACGACATTAAAGGATTTTCAAATGTACCGGGCATAAGATGCCATTGTCTTGCTATTGTATGCGAAGTTTAGAAACACGCCCCAACGCCTTTAGTACTTTCTCCCCTTTCTCGCAAAGTCACGCTTTATCGGGACGCAGACATACTCTTCGCGTGTCTATCATACAACTAGGCCATACGGCAAATAGTAAGTAATTTATTACTTGACATAATCCAATAACTTCACTATATTAAGTAAGTACTTACTATACAGGAGGCCCGGAATGTCAGCAGAAAACAATAAAAGCATGGAAAACGCCTACCGCATCGCCGGCGAGCTGCTCAAAGACAAGCTCAAACAGGCCGACCCGGAGGCTCTCGGCGACCTCGAAAGCCTGCAAGAAGCGGACGTCATTGTCGTCAAGGGCTCGTATGACCATATCGAGCAGGTCCTCTCCCTCTCCCGGACGCCGTTCACGCTCATCTCGCCACGCCAGCTTGATGCGGCGGAACTCCGGCCGGACCAGATCGTCTTTATCAACTGTCCGGGCAATATTGGTCCGAAAGGACTGAGGAAGCTTGCCGCCTTTGTCGCAGCGGGCGGATTCCTGTTCACGACCGATTGGGCCCTGAAACATGTTCTCGAGCCCGCCTTCCCGGGCTATGTGGCCTATAACGAAAGGGCGACGGCCGATGAGGTGGTCCGGGTGGAGCTTTTGGAGGCGGACGATCCCTTTCTCATGTCGCTGCTCGGCCCGGAGGACGATCCGCAGTGGTGGCTCGAAGGCAGCAGCTACCCGATCCATATCCTCGACCCCAATAAGGTCCGCGTCCTCGTGACCTCCAAACAGATCGGCGAACAGTACGGCGACGCACCCGTCTTTATCACCTTCGACCACGGCGAGGGCAAGGTCTACCACATGATCAGCCATTTCTATCTGCAGCGATCCGAGACCCGGACGCGAAGACAAACGGCAAGCGCCGCCGATTACCTGGTCGAAAAGGAAATCTCTGTTGAGCTGCGCGCCAAGTATGCAGCGATGGGAATCGACGAAGCTTCCCTGGGCGAGGTCGAGAGCGCCTTCACATCGGCGGCGATCATGAACAAGATCATCTTTGACAAAAAGTCGCAAATGAAGAAAGAAACTCCAGGGAAGAAAAGCGATGATCCGAAAAAAGCCTGAAAACAGGGAGGCCTCGCAGGACGCCGGCGCGCCGATGCTCAACAAGCCATCCCGGTCGTATCTCAATCCGACGACCAAGGCCGTCGCCCACCCGGTCCGGTCGCAAATCCTCAGGGCTTTGAAGGAAGGCGATCTGTCGACCGTCGAGCTGGAGAAAATTACCGGGGAAACCCGCTACAACCTTTACCATCACCTCAGCGCCCTCGAGCAGGTCGGACTCATCGACTGGACCATGCGGGACAACAAGACCAAGCTCTATCAACTCCGGACACCTGAGACGCCCGACGTGACGGTGACCATCCTCTCGGAGGAGGAGGTCAAGGCCCATCGCGAGAAGCTCAAGCTCCTGGTCGCGGCGCTGGAGGAGATCTCCGGCGAGCCGATCCTTAACGCCGACAAAATCACAGGCGCCGAGGTTTGCCTCTATTACAAGTGGCAAGACAAACGATAGCCAGAGCGCCAGCAGCCGCATGCAGCACGTTCCGCCTGGGTGCGATAGTGTTGACAGCCCCTGATGCCAATATCGCGGCATCTATTCAGGTGGAAGCGAGAAGCCGGGGGTGGGAACGAGAAAGCAGGGGTGGGAGCAAGAAGGCGGGGTGGGAACGAGAAAGCTGGGGTGGAAGCGAGAAGCCGGGGGTGGGAACGAGAAAACTGGGGTGGGAACGAGAAAAAACCGGAAAGTGAGGAGAAAAGATGCTTGGCGCAATCGCAGGAGATATCATCGGCTCGGTCTATGAATGGGACAATATCAAAATCAAGGATTTTCCCCTCTTTTCACCCGGCTGCTTCTTCACGGACGATTCGATACTGACCATCGCCCTGGCCGATTCCATCCTCACCGGGAGATCCTATACCGAAAACCTGAAAACCTTCTACCGCCTCTATCCCAATGGCGGCTATGGCGGCAGCTTTCACCACTGGGCGCAAAGTCCCTCCTCTTCGCCCTACAACAGCTGGGGCAACGGCGCCGCCATGCGCATCAGTCCCGTCGGATTCGCATTCGATGATCTGGAGACCGTGCTGCAAAAGGCGAAAGAATATACCGAGGTGACTCACAATCATCCCGAGGGCATCAAGGGGGGCCAGGCCACCGCAGCGGCGATTTTTCTGGCGCGCAGCGGCCGGTCGAAAGAGGAAATCCGGGCGTATATCGAATCAACCTTCTACTATGATCTGAGCTGGAGCGTGGATGAGATCCGCCCCGGCTACAAGTTCAACGAATCCTGCCAGGAGACCGTTCCCCAGGCGATCCGGGCCTTTATCGACGCCACCAGTTTTGAGGATGCCATCCGCAACGCCATCTCGCTGGGGGGAGATTCCGACACCCTCGCCTGCATCACCGGCGGCATCGCCCAGGCCTTCTACAAGGGCGTTCCTGCGGATATCGCCGCAAATGTCTATGCCATCCTCGATGAGCGGCTGGCCGATATCACCCGCCGGTTCATGGCAAAATACAGGATAGAGTAAAACTGTTCACAAGAGCCGCCTCCCCATGCCGTCCGTACGGATGCGGCTCTTGTGTAATATTATACTCTTGAGGATAATGACCTCTCCCGCTCTTGAGGGCCACTGATCAGGATTTCAGGAAATTTCTTTTCTCGCATCCTGCCCCGATTTTTAACCGCTACGGCCTTTTTTCCCGGTCGCGGCCGGATTCGTCCTCTTTCCCCCTCTCCCGGCCTGCGCTACAGGGATTTCTGCACCTTTTTCGCCCCCAAAGGCGACCAAAGGCCATAGCTCTCTTCGGCGATGCGGCACTTGCCCTCGCTTCTCCAGGTAAATCCGTAATTGTAGCCAAACCACAGGTACTGGTCGCCGCCGCCGTTCTCGGTGGTGATGATGTAACGGTTGGCGACATTGCCGATGCCGAGGACCTTCCCGCCCGGGGTCTCGGCGTCGCCCTTGTTGGCGTCAAAGGGGATCCAGCCGTAGGGCGGCAGCCAGACCTCAGTCCAGCGGTGGAAGACATCGTCGACACTGGCGTCGTCGCCGCGCAGGCTCACTGCCCCGACGTAGCGCACCGGCACACCCAGAGCGCGACAGAGGGCGATCATGGTGTAGGAGTATTCGGAGCAGGAGGCGGTGCCGCGCCGCAGTACTGTCGGCGCCGGATTCCATCCCCCCACCGGTTTGAGATTGTAGGTGAGGTGTTCGGTCAGGTATTCGTAGACCCGGCGGGCGATCCAGTAAGGATTTTCTTCAGCCCCGGCGATTTTTTTCGCCAGCTCCTGGATGTAGGGATCCCCGATCTGATATTTATCGCCATCGCCGAGATATTTTTCCCTGATTTCGGCCGGGATCGCGCTGAGCGGGCCGATACGATCGGGATAGATAAAGTACTCGACCGCATAGACCTCGGCCTGAACGCTCCAGGAGGGCTTGACCATGCTGCCGCTGGCCAGGTTTTCAAAGCGGTAATGGGCGAGTTTTTGTCCCCAAAGGTCGCTGATGATCTCGTTGGCCCCCGGCTTAAAAGCGACCGGCTGCAGCAGCTTTTGGTTGTCGCGGCTCTCTGGGATGGGCAGATAAATGTCGAGGCCGGTCACGGTGCCGGGACCGTAGTTGCGGAACTCCTTGATGAAGGTGAGATCGAGCTCCTTTTTATCCCAACGGGTCATGATCTCCGCGCTGAGCACCTCGATCTGGTAGATCTCGCGGTTCTCGAAATCGGCGCACCAGAGGCTCCCCTCCGCCCAGGCCAGTCCGCTGGGAAAGGGGCCGGGCGCGCGCAGGGAGGAAAGGCAGAGGCCGTCGGCTGGATTGACCAGATAGATTCGGTCGGTGCCGCGATCGGCAATCCAGAGGTATTTGCCGTCAAAGGTGATGCCGGTTGGCTCAGCGGCGGGCGATGGAAAGGTCTGGATCATCATGCCGTCGACCGGCGAGACCCTGAGCACAGCATCGCTCTTGTGATCGATCATCCAGATGTCCCGGCCGTCCCAGGCGATGCCGCGGGGATTGGGACTGTTCGATTCCAGAGCCTGCTCCACCCGGCCGGTGGCCGGATCGATACGGTAGAGAAGTTTTTCGCCGGCGTCAACATGCCAGAGGTGGCGGCCGTCCCAGGCCAGACCCTCGGGATGATAGCCGGGGGACTCCAGGCTGGCCACTACTGCGCCAGTGCGGGGATCGACCTTGATGATTTTGTCGTTGTGGGCATCAGCCAACCAGAGATGTTTGCCGTCAAAGGCGAGTCCGGTCGGCCGCAGCCCCGGAGAGGGGATGGTCTGGAGGATGTCGCCCACGCGGGCGAGAAGGCTGGTCGTCAGCCAGAGCGACGCCAGGAGGAAGAACATGAACTTTTTCATTGTTGCTCCTCGTTCTGATTTAGGGTATTTGCCCCGCCGTAAAAAAGTAAGCGCCAACTCCTCAGCATGAGAGGGGCCAGTTTTAGTCCTCCCCCCTCATGCAGCTTCCTCCTTCACCAGACAGATGAGCAGCTGCCCTGCCCTGGGAACCAGAGGACGGTCGGCCGTGAAAACCTGTAACTTTTTCTCCTCAGTGATCAGAAAAAGAGGCAGCGCTCTCTGTCCGTACAACTCACCAAATTCCTTATAGCCGAATTCCTCGGTCAGCGCCGTGCGCTTGATCTTCGCCCCGTTGGCGAAATCAGCGCCGAGGGCCCCGTAGCTTGCCTCTGCCGAGAAGAGCAGCCGCCCGCACTGGTCCATGGCCATGGTGTTCTGGCCGCCGCTCTTTTTGCCGAGACAGGAGAGCTGGTAGGTCTCCGCCCGGCCGAACAACTCGGCGAAATGCTGCGTCGCCAGAACGTTGACCTCGTCATTGCCGGTCAGGGCCAGCAGCTTGCCCACCCCGAAGAGGGGCAGCTCTTCAGCCACGTTCTCCGCCAGAATGCTGCCGTGCCAGGTGGTCAGGTTCTGCATCCGCGCCGCTGATAGATTGGCATAGTTGGTATCGACTATCAGTACCTCCAGCCCCTCCTTTTGCAGGGCGATCGCCATCTCCCGCGCCCAGTCGTGGGCACCGGCGAAGAGCACGCCCTGGGGATTGCGTTTCGCCAGCTGCAGCCGGCGCGCCAGCGGCGCCGCCAGCAGTCCGTAAAAGGTGACCGTGCAGATGATCACGAAAAAAGTCAAAGGAATGAGCCGCTGCGCATCGGCATAGCCCGCCTTGACCAGGGTGAAAGAGAATATCGAGGCCACTGCGGCGGCGACAATGCCGCGCGGCGCCAGTAAGGCGAGAAAGGTCTTTTCGCGCCAGTTCAGTTCACTCCTCCAGGTCGAGAGATAGATCGCCAGGGGCCGTATGATGAAAATAAGGAATAGGACAAAAACCCCATCGCGCCAGCCGATCTGCGCCAGGTCATCGAACTGCAGTCGCGCCGCCAGGATGATAAAGAGCCCGGAGATGAGCAGCAGGCTGAGATTCTCCTTGAAGGTGATGATGTGCCTGACCGGGACATATTTCTGGTTAGCCAGCAGGATGCCGAGAATAGTGACCACCAGCAGGCCGGCCTCCTTCTGTATCGTATTCGCAGCTGTGAAGGCGACGACCACCACCATCAGGGTGATCACCTCATCGAGATAATCGGGGATGAGATACTTTTTCAGCAGCAGGATCAGTGCAGCCGCGCTGACCACCCCGAGCAGGAGGGCGGCGATCAGGGTCTTGCCGATGGCCGCCAGCTCGGTCCCCAACGCCTGGGGAAATCCCCCGACCAGCACCGCCTCCAGCACTAGCACGGCGAGGATGGCGCCGATGGGGTCGTTGACGATGCCCTCCCAGCGCGCGAGGGAGGCGACCCTGCGCGCGGGGCGCACCTGCTGCAGCAGGGGGATGATCACGGTCGGACCTGTCACCACCAGGATGGCGCCGTAGATGATCGAGGTGGTCAGGCTCAAACCGATGACTGCGTAGGCTGCCCAGGCGACCAGCGCCCAGGTGATCACCACAGCCGTGGTGATCAGGCGGGTCACAGCACCGCCGATATCGCGCAGCTCGGAAACCTTGAGGCTTAATCCCCCCTCGAAGAGGATGATCGCCACCGACAGTGAGACGACCGGATAAAGCAAATCCCCCAGCAGACGATCGGGATCGATGAGATGCAGCAGGGGTCCGACCAGCAGGCCGGTGCCGAGCAGGACCAGAATTGAAGGCACCCTGAGGCGCCACGCCAGCCACTGGGCGCTGACAGCGAAAAAGAGAATGGCGGCGAAACCGACGATGATATGTTCTTCCATGACTGTGCTTACTCCTCTTTGCGTTGCGCCCGGTCGAATTCCTCACCAATCTCAGGGACGGCCACCTGCGAGAGTAGAGAAACAACAACGATTACGATGCAGGCAGTGAGAAAGGCCGGCAGCAGCTCATAGATAGCGAAGAGTCCGCCGGCCGGCCGCAACAGGAGTTTCCAGATGAAGACCATCGCTCCCCCGGCGATCATGCCCGCCAGGGCGCCGTTCCGGGTCGTCCGCTTCCAGAATAGGGAAAAGAGCATGACCGGGCCGAAGGTGGCGCCGAAACCCGCCCAGGCGAAGGAGACAATATTGAAGATGATGCTCTTTTCATCCAGGGCGATGAGAACACCGATGAGCGTGATCGCCAGCATGGAGGCCCTGGAGACCAGCATCACCTCCCGGTCTGAAGCCTCTCTTCTCAGAACACGCTGGTAGATATTCTTGGCAAAAGCCGAGGTCGCGATGAGCAGATAAGAGTCCGATGAGCTGATGGTCGCGGCAAGGATGCCGGACATGACCATGCCGGCGAGCAGGGGCGGGAGGAGGCTGCGGCTCAGCGCAATAAAGATGCTTTCCGCGCCGCTCCGGGTAAGGAAAAGAGCCGGATAGAGCGCTCGGCCGGTCAGGCCGATGGCTACCGCTGCGCCGAGAGAGAGCAGGCACCAGCTGACGGCGATGCGTCGTGATTTGTCCAGATCGGCCGGATTGCGGATCGCCATAAACCGGATGAGGACGTGAGGCATCCCGAAGTAGCCCAACCCCCAGGAGAGGGTGGAAAGAATCATCAGCGGACCATAGGTTCCCGCTCCGCCAAAGAGCGGCTCTGCCGCAGCGCCGGTTGCCTGGAGGCCATCGCGGACCAGCGGCCGGGCGATGCCGAAAAACTCGAAAAAGCCGGGAATGTGGCGGATATTCTCCATCACCCGGGTGAGCCCGCCCGCGGCGTGAATTCCGGACAGGGTGATCACTCCCAGGGCGGCAATCATCACCACCGCCTGGATGAGATCGGAGACGGTTTCGGCGAGGAATCCTCCGATGACCACGTAAGTGAGGACAAAGAGAGCGCCGAGCAGCATCATCCAGGGATAGGGGAGGCCGAAGAGGGTTGCAAAGAGCTTGCCCACGGTGACAAAACAACTCGCTGCATAGACGGTGAAAAAAATCAGGATAAAGAGCGCCGCCGTGCTCATCAGCAGTTTGCGCTGTTCACGGAAACGGTTACTCAAAAAGTCTGGAATAGTGATGGCGTCGCCGGCGAGGGCGGAGTAGGTGCGCAGCCGTTTGGCCACGAAAAGCCAGTTCAGCCAGGTACCGATGGCGAGTCCGGTCGCCGTCCAAAAGGCTTCGCTGAGGCCGAACCAGTAGGCCACTCCGGGCAGGCCCATCAAAAGCCAGCCGCTCATGTCAGAGGCTTCGGCGCTGAAGGCGGTGATCCAGGGTCCGATCGTCCGGCCGCCGATGAAAAAATCCTTGCTGCTGGTATTGGCGCGCCGGGCGTAATAGAGGCCGATGAAGATGACCAGGGCCATGTAAGCGCCCATAGCAGCCAGCATTTGCATCCGCGCTTCCGTCATAGCGTCATTCTTCAAGAAAAGTGAACTCGTTTTGCTGCGTGACCACAACAACAAATTAAAGATAGATAGATTGCGTCAAAAAAACAAGTATCAACAGCAAACCAGTCCTTGCCTTTCCTCCCCGCTGACGAGGTCCACTCACCGCGCCGGCAGGGATATGGTCTATGCATGTGGGCATGGTTGCTGCCTGGGCGACTGCAGCTTATCATCCCGACGGGGGGAATCCCTTGCTTTTCACTCCCTGATTGTATAAATTGCCGAAGATGGCTTGCGGCCGCATAGCAGCACAAGCCTTTCACCCACCTTTCAAAGAACAGGTACCTTTCGCATGAGATATGGTCTTGTGATTTGTTCAGCCGTGCTGCTTGCACTTGCAGCCGGCTGCAGCAGAGCCCCACAGTACGCAAACAGACCGACGGTCTACATCCGGCCGCTCGCGGACACCGTCGGCTTTGCCCGGCATGCATGGCAGATGGATTCGTTGATGGCCAGACTCGACCGGAGAGGGTGGTCAAGATCCGCAGGCCCCTCCTGGAGATTGGCCATCAGCCCTCATGACGATTTTGCCTATACCGGGGTCCTCTACCCTGAGCTGTTGCAGAACATCAAAGCTCCCAACCTGTTCCTTCTGGGTGTGGCCCACAGAGCGGCGAGGCTGGGAATCGCAGACTCACTGGTTTTCGACTCTTTTTCCCACTGGAGAGGTCCGTGGAAGGATATCAGGATATCGCCGGCGAGGGAAGAGCTCTATTCCCTGCTGTCTGGCCGATGCGCTGTGATAAGCGATACTTTGCATACCTTGGAGCATTCGCTTGAAGCGCTGATACCCTTTCTGCAATACTTCAACCGTGAAATCACCATCGTTCCAGTTCTCGTCCCGGCGATGAGTCCGGAGCGGATGGAGGAATGCGGGAAAGCTCTGGCTGATGCCATGCAGCAGGTTGCTGAAAAGCACAACTGGAAGTGGGGAAGGGATTATGCTATCATCGTTTCCACCGATGCCGTTCATTACGGGAACGAAGATTGGGGTGGCGCCGATATGGCAATCTTTGGATGTGATAGTGTCGGAAATGCCAGGGCTCTTGCACTGGAAAAGGAGATCATAGCCAACTGTCTTGTCGGGAAAATTTCAGTCGGGAATATCCGGCGTTTCAGCAGCTATACACTCAAACCTGAAAATTATAAGGAATACCAATGGACCTGGTGCGGCAGATACAGCGTACCTGCCGCCCTCTACACGGCTTATTACTTGAACCAGGCCATGCCGCTGGAAGGAGAACTGGTCGGTTATTCAACCAGCATAGGAGCGGAGCCCATTCCGGTTAATGATATCGGCATGGGCCGGACCGCGATCGCCACACCATGCCACTGGGTTGGATACGCCGCCATTGGATACCGATAATACCTTGCATTGCGGATAAAAGCCTATGTCGGTTGGCAGGATCCTCTCTCGTGGCTGCTGCGGGAGAGCCCGGCAAGTTCCTCAATCAGGTAGAAATCGTTGAGCTCTACCGGAGTTCCCGTTGCATTACCATGACGGGCATCCTCCCAGCCATCATCCCCCACCAGTGCCACCCTCTCCTCAAGAAGCCGGGGTTTTGCCCCGATGAGCCAAACCAGATTGGGCGTGTCCCGAACCAATGCACTTGTCTCTTCATGCACAGCAGCCAATGAGCTGCCGTAAAAATCATGATTCCCCGAGGTGAAGTAGATCATCCCGGGCAGCCGGGAGGCAAGCTTGCGAAGAAATGGCCCGACAGAACCAGATTTCGGGGGTATGCGGCGCAAGATGTCAGGTGGGCGCCAGATTTCGGGGGGTAACAGGCCGGAGCTCTTTAACAGCAGTCGATAAAGAGCTTGACAATTACAGCAGCAATGTCTAAAATTGAAATCAGATTGTGCATGCATCCAGGCCGGATTGAATGCACATGGGCCATTAATTCAATTCACTCCTGGCCCAGGTATCGAGACTCAGCAAAAGGGAAATGATCTGATGAAAAATCGTCTCCTTCTCTTTGTCCTCGCGCTGCAGGTTGGGGCTTTGCCCCTTCGCGCCGCCGTCGAAATTCCCGCCAACGATCCCAACATCCAGTACCTGGGCCGCTGGGATTTCAGCGATCCCCTCGCCCCCTCCCACTCCTGGCCCGGGGTCTGCATCCAGGCCCGTTTCGAGGGGACCAGCATCGGGGTGAGGATGACGGACAATTTCTGCTATTATAACATTATCATCGATGGCATCCCCCATGCAGTTTTTCACCCCACCACCGCCGCCTTGACCACCTACATGCTCGCGACCGGTCTGAGCGACGGCCTCCACACCATCCGCATCGAAAAGCGCAACGAGACCACCTGGGCCAAATTCTCTTTTCACGGCCTGGTCATCGATGACGGCAAGATCCTGCACCCGCCCGAACAGGCGCTGCAGCGCCGCATCGAATTCGTCGGTGATTCCTACACCAGCGCTTCGGGCAATGAGTACGACAAGCCGGACAAGCCGGCGGAAGACGCCCCCCTCACCAATATTTCCGAGGGCTTTGGCCCGATCACTGCGCGCCATTTTGGCGCCGAGTACATGATGACCAGCCGCTCCGGCTACGGCATGGTCATGGACTGGCAAGGCTCCCGTTCAGGCAGTCTTCCCGCCATCTTCGGCCAAACCCACATCCATACCGCCACCCCGCCCTGGGACTTTTCCACCTGGGCTCCCCATCTGGTCGTAATTGGGCTGGGCCTGAACGATTATTCCGGCATGGGCGGCTGGAACGGCGCGATCAGCGAGAGCAACCGTGCCTTGTACAAGAGCGAATACCACAAATTTATCGCCACCCTGCGCGACCTCTATCCCGGAGTCAAAATCCTCGCCGTCGCTCCACACGTCGAGTGGCTGCAGCTGGTGATCTCGGAGATTGTCATCGAGGAGAACGCCGCCGGCAATGGCGATGTCTATTACGCCTTTTATCCCTATTATCAGGGCGGTTATGTCTACGACGGCCATCCCAGTGTGGCGACCCATCACAAGATCGCCGAGGAGCTGATCAAGGCCATCAACGGGTTCGACGCCTGGAGCCCCTACGACGACACCCGCCCGCCGGTTTTCACCAGATTTCCGGATTCACCGCAGACCAGTTACTCCCGCGAGATCACTCTCGAGTTCGAAACCGACACCTACGCCACCGTCCGCTACAGCAGCCAGGACGAGAGCTGGGGGGAGATGGAGCAGACATGCACTACCACCGGCCAGCGCAAACATGCGGTCACCCTCAGCGGCGAGCACGGCCGCAACTATCTCTACTATTTCCGCGCCGCCGATCTGCGGGGAAACGCGATGGCCGCCTCCTTCGCTGTCGCATTCGAAATCGATACGACCAAAATCCTGCTCAACTGGCAGGACCCGGGCTATGACGACGGCGGCTGGCAATCCGGCGCTGCACCCGTCGGCTACGGGACCAGCAGCGGTCTTAAAACCCCCTGCGGCACGGTGCAGACGGCCTATTTCAGAAAAAGTATTACCGTCGCCAATGCCGCCGCCCTGACCGGGCTCGGCCTGCTCGTCAAGGGCCGCGAAGGGGCCGTGGTCTACCTCAACGGCCATGAGATCGAGCGCATCAATCTGCCGGCGGATGAGGAGATTTCCGCCGCCACTCCCGCCGCCACCGCCCTGGCGGCCAACCTGAGCAAGATGGTGGTGATCAATGCCGCCAACGGCCTGCAGTTTTTGCGCACCGGCGAGAACCAGATCGCGGTCGAGATGCACGCCTTTGACTATGCGAGGGGGATCGCCTTTGACGCCCAGCTCATCGACAATACAAATACCATAATTTTCAAGCAGGGGTCGGAGTGGAAATTCGCCGATGGCGGGGAAGAGCCCGAAAAACAGCTGCGCGACAAGCTTGCGGGAATCAGCGGCGCGGATGACCAGGAGCTGCCGCAAGGATTTCTGCTCCAGCAGAACTATCCCAATCCCTTCAATCTGTCGACCACGATCGGCTTTGAACTGCCGGTTGGCCAGGAGATTTCCCTGAGGATTTATGACGTGAAAGGGGCGGAGGTGGCCACTCTGGCCGGAGGCGCCCTGCCAGCCGGCCTGCATCAGGTGCGCTGGATCGCAGACAAGGCCGCCAGCGGCTTGTATTTCATCCGTCTGAAATCGCCGGATCGCCAGGTGCTGCGCAAGGCGCTGTTGTTGAAATAAGGCCTCGGGCATGCGATCGACTGGGAACAACCAGCCGCATCCGAGGGAATGGACGGGATATGGAGATATAACTGATCTACAGGAGAGAACGATGAAAAAAGCCGGCCTGATCGCGATGTTCCTGATCACCCTGTTTCTGATCTGCGCCTGCGCCAAAGGCCCCGATCAGCCGCTGCGCTGCATGAGCTTCAACATCCGCTACGACACTCCCGATGACGGCGGCAACACCTGGCCGCTGCGCCAGGAGATGGTCGCGCGCACCTTTTCCTTTCACCGCGTCGATGTGGCCGGCCTGCAGGAGGCGCTCAACCGTCAGGTGCTGGTGCTGGCCGGGCTGCTGCCCGAATATGACTGGATCGGCGTGGGCCGCGATGACGGCCGCGAAGAAGGCGAATATGTGCCGATTTTCTATCGCCGCGACCGGCTGCGGCTGATCCGCCAGGGCACCTTCTGGCTCTCCCCCTCTCCGGACAGCGCCGGCAGCCGCGGCTGGGATGCCGCCCTGCCGCGCATCGCCACCTGGGCGGAGTTCCGCGACCGCGCCACCGGCAAAGACTTTTTCTATTTCAACACCCATTTTGACCACATCGGCGTGCGGGCGCGCCAGGAGAGCAGCGCCCTGATCCTGCGCAAGATCTCCGCACTTGCCGGCGGCCGCCCGGTCATCCTGAGCGGCGATTTCAACAGCACCCGCCAGGAGGGCGCCTACCTTGAACTGGTGCGGGAGCCGGAGGGGATGAAGGATAGCGAAATGCTCAGCGTCAACGGCCACTACGGCGGCAGCCAGTCCTTCACCGGCTTTAACGACGCCCTCCAGCCCAACTATCTGATTGATTTCATCTTCGTCAAGGGGATCCGGCGCGCGGCCAACCACGGCCTGGTCGCGGAGCGCTGGGACGGCCGTTTTGTCTCCGACCACTATCCGGTGATTGTGGATATCTATCTGTGACCGGAGGCCGGGGGCGTGAGCCTCAGCGTTCGCCGGGAAGGTGAATCCGCGGCAGCCGCCACCACGGCACCGTCGGCTGAACATGGTGTTCAAGGTGGTAGCCGAAATGGAAGCAGGTGAGCAGGGAGAGCCAGACCGGATAATCCGAGGAGAGGGCGCGGTGCATATTGTCATAGCCCTCCTGCGGACGGCGGTGGGGCAGGTAGGTGCCGAAGTAGAAGAGCTGAAAGGTGCTGAGCAGGGCCGGGGCGACCCAGAAGAGGAGCAGGTTGGCGAGCGGCACCCCCGCGCCGTGCTGCAGCAGATTGAAGAGCAGCGCCATGCCCACAAGCTGTGGGATGGTCAGGTAGTGGAGCATGAAATGGAGGTACCAGCGCAGGGGTCCGGTATGCACGCCGTCATGAAAGTCGGGATCTTTCTCGCTGGCGGGGAAGCTGTGATGCAGTCCGTGGCGCTGCAGCAGCTTTTTAAAGGAAAAGAGGGCGTAGCTGAAAACTGCTGCCTGTCCGACCCGGCGGTTGAGGCCCTCACGGCCCGGAACCACCGCCCCGTGCATGGCGTCGTGGGCGGTGATGAAAAGCCCGACGTAAAGCCAGGTCTGCACCAGCAGGGCCGGCGCTATCCACGGCAGCAGGGAGCGGTCAAGTTCCGCTGACAGCCAGAAGATGAGGTGACCGAGCCACCCCAGATAGATCAGCGCGGCGATGAACAGACCGCGCCACTTGCCAGAACCATCCAAACTTGCCATAATACTCTCCAAATTATCATCCCAGCCGGACCAGCAGGAAGTAGAGAATCTGCGCGAGCCAGGCATGCCGGCTCAGGGCGGGGGCGCCCCGCTGCAGAAATCCGAGCCGCCAGGCCGCGGCGGCGTAGATCAGGGCGAAAACAAACCAGGCCAGATAGTTCTGCAGGGGGATGATGCCCCCCCGCCAGCTCCAGTAGCCCAACCGGACCGCCGCCGGCTCCATGATCCAGTCGAAGAAGAGCATGAGCAGGGCGGTGAGGAGGATGCGCAGCAGGCCGTGGTCGGAAGCCGGCCTGTCTGCGCCAGAAACAGACTCATTCCCCTGTCGACCTCTGAAGAGGTGCCGCCAGGCGTCCGGCAGCCAGTCCGCCACCCCCGCCGAGGTGAGCACCATAGCGAGCCAGGCGAAACCGATCGCCAGGGGCACCCCGAAGAGCTGGGGCTGCAGCTTGTCCCCATAGCCATAATGGCCGAAAATCCGTCCGGTGGTGACCCCGGCCCACTCCAACCCAAAGGCTGAAAGGACCACCCCGGTCAGGAAACCCCACCAGCGCAAGTGGGCGCCCGCGGGTCCGCGCCACAATCCGTAATGACGTCCATGCACATAGCTCACCAGCAGGGCCACAGCGATGAGCATCGGGGCAGCAAGCAGCTGCATCAGCCCCTGAAACCAGCCGAGCAGATGCCACAGCCCCCCGGCGGCGAGCAAAATATAGAGCAGAAAAAGGGCGAGGCCATCCTCGTGACCCCGGAATGACAAACGCCCCGGCGAATGTGCTCCCTTGCCCTGCGCAGCAGTCCGACCGCTGTGCTCACGCATGGTTCCCCTCCTCCTTTTCCGCGACGCCGCGCAGCTCCACTGCTCTTCCCTTCCAGGCGATATTCCCCTTCAGGAAATAGTAAAAAGAGGCCAGCCCGACCGTGATGGTGGCGAGGATGCTGAGCGGATGGAGGATGACGCTGTAAACGAGGGGCTGGCCGAACTTGAGCGCCACCATCAAACGCAGCAGGATATTGATCCCCACCGCCGGCAGGGCCCAGATCCGCAGCGCTGGAACAAGCAGAAGCAGATAGGGCAGGACGAAGATAAAAAAGAGGAATCCCATGAACAGGAAATAGGGCAGGGCCCTGAAATTCATCAGTCCGAAGGCGTTCTTGGCGAAGCCGAGCCAGACCTCGCGCGGGCTGGTGTACATGCGGCCGAAGACGGCGCCGCGTCCCGAGGCAGTGATAGTCTTGAGGCCGAGCTGCTTGGCGCGGCGGCTGAGGGCGGTATCCTCGACGATATGGCCGCGCACGGCGGCGTGGCCGCCCGATTTCTCATAGCCCCGGCGGGTGAAGGCCAGCCACTGGCCGTTGGCCGCCGAGAGGGAGGGGAAGCGGCTGTATAAGGTCAGCCAGAGGGGAAGCAGGCTGTAGACGAAAAGGTCGAAGATCGGCACGACCAGCTTTTCCGCCCAGCTCAGGGTGATCTGCTGCGGAAAGGCGGAGAAGAGATCGAGGTCGAGTTTTTCGATCCAGCCCACAGTGCGGGCGACGGCGAAGGGGGCGTGAAAATTATCTGCGTCGGTGAAGAGGAGGATCTCGCCGGAGGCCTCCCGGCTGAGCTGGTGGCAGGCCCAGTTCTTGCCGGTCCATCCCTCCGGCAGGGGCTCGCCCTGCACCAGGCGGAGGCGTGGGTCGGCGGCGGCATGGTCGCCCACGATGGCGGCGGTGCGGTCTGTAGAGTGGTCGTCGAGGATGATGATCTCGAGCTCGGGATACTCCTGGGCGCAAAGGCTATCCAGGCAGCGGGCGATGGTGTGCTCCTCATCGCGGGCGGGGACGAGCAGGGAAACCACCGGCGTCCGGCGCGGCTGCGGACCCTTCCTGACCATGGGCGCGGTGAGGGTGTTGAAGAGGCTCACCAGAAAGATCATGGTCAGAAGAGCATAAAGGGCGATCAAGAGTCCGTTCACAGCACCTCCCTGCGCAGGAGGCCTCGCCAGTACTGCCAGCGCGCATCCACAGAGCGGCGGCCCTGCAGGAGGATCCGGCCCTCCTCCCCGGCGGCGATGCGGCCGCTGAGGCGCTCAAGCAGGGCGGCGTGGGCTTGCTCCCATTCCCGGAGGGTATTCTCCCCGCCGGACCACTCCAGCGGCGGCGAAAATTCCAGGAAAAGCTGCGGCCGCTGCTGCTGGAGAAACTCGCCGCGAATGCCGAGCTGCACCAGGCAGACCGGGCTTTCGAGGCGCTGCAGCAGCCAGATCAATCCGGGCTTGTAGCCGAGAGGCCGGTGATCCCAGGGCAGCAGCTCGCCCTGGGGAAAGAGACAGAGCATCCGCCCGCCCGCTTCCTCGCCGCTGAGCAGCTCGCGGGTGTAGCGTAGCGAGCGGCGCACCCCGCCGGGGGTGGCGGGATCGATGGAAAAGACCCCGAGTCGGCGGAAAAAGGGGCGCTTGCGGAGCTGCTCCTCGAGCATCATCACCCAGGGCTGCCGGCGCCAGAGCCGGATGTTGAGCAGGTAGATGACAAAGCCGTCCCACCAGGTGCTGTGGTTGGGCAGGATGATAAGGGGGGTGTAAGCCGGCCAGGCGGGCTCATCGCCGAGCAGATGCACGCTGTGAAACTGCCGCTGCATCGCCGGCATGATATAGAGGTGAAAGAGGGCTTGCGCCGCTTTGCTGTGACGGGCGGTTATCAAGGGGGCGTCCTCTCCTCGGAGGCCTTGTTCAGCGCCGGCGCGCATACTCCTGCAGCAGAATGGCCAGTTTGTGTTTGGTGGGCACGAAGGCCCGTCCGGCAAAGGGATTGTAACCGGCCAGCTCGATCTTTTTTAGGATCTCCTGATAAAGGCGGCTGGCGGTGTAGATGGAGAAACGCGATTCGCGGTCGAGAAGGGCTATGCCGGGCTCGGCCTCGGCATAGCAGACGTGGGCGCGCTGGACCTGAAATTCCATCAGGGCGCGCAGCTGCGGGGTCATCCGCTCCGAAAGGATATCCTCCGGCGCCACCCCGAACCGGTGCAGCTCGTCGGCCGGAAGGTAGATCCGGCCCAGCTGCTTGTCCTCCTGGATATCGCGCAGGATGTTGGTCAGCTGCATGGCGATGCCCAGCTTTTCCGCGTAGGGAAAGGCGCTTTCGTCCCGGTAGCCGAGCAGGCAGGTCATCATCAGGCCAACCACGCCGGCGACCCGCCAGGCGAAGAGGTGGAGATCGTCATAGCTTTTATAGCCTTTGAAGGTGGCGTCCATCTCCACCCCCTTGATCAGTTCCAGGGGATAGCGCTCGGGGATTTGATATCTCCGGGCGGTGTCGATAAAGGATTTGATGACCGGGTGCTCGGACTCACCTGTGCGATAGGCCAGGGAGATCTCCTTCGAGAGGCAGCCGAGCTCGGAGAGCAGTTCTTCGGGGCCCCGCGTCCGCTGCAGGTCGATGAGGTTGTCGGCGTAGCGGCAGAATCCGTAGAGGGCCCAGGTGGCCCAGCGCTTCTCCTCGGGGAGGAAGCGCGAAGCGAAGAAAAAGCTGCGCGCGTAGCTCCGGGTGATCGCCCGGGCGTAGGTGTAGGAAGGGGCCAGCTGGACATCCCGCCAGAACTGCGGCATAAGATCAGCCCCTCTCCAGATCGCGCTGGATCACATAATCGGTCGTGGCTGCGGTCAGGACCACCCCCGGCAGGCCGGCGCCGGGGTGGGTGCTGGCGCCAACCAGATAGAGCCCGCGCACATCCTCGCTGCGGTTGTGCGGCCGCAGGATCGCAGTCTGGGTCAGCCTCGGCTCCACGCCCCAGGCGCTGCCGTAGACGGCATTCTGCTTGCGCTGAAAATCCTCCGGGGTGAAGAGCCTTTTGACCGCGATGCTTTCCTGCAGGCCGGTCAGTCCGAGATGGTGCTCGAGATGGTCGAGAATCCGCTGCGCGAAGGGCTCCGCGAGTTCGCTCCAGTTCTGGCCACCCTTGAGATTGGCGACAGGGGCGAGGATGTAGAGACTCTCGCAGCCCGGAGGGGCCATGGTATCGTCCGTACGGGTGGGGGTGTGCAAATAGAGGGAGAAATCCTCCGGCACCACCTTGCGGTCAAAGATGTCGCGGATGAGGCCGCGGTAACGGGGCGAGAGCACCAGGGTATGATGCAGGAGCTGGGGAAAGCGTTTGTTGAGGCCAAGATAGATCAGAAAAGCGCTCATCGAATAGTCCACGCGCTCCAGCTTGCGGTCGCTCCACTTTTTGCGGTGTTCCGGCCTGATCAGGTCGCGGTAGGTGTGGATGAAATCAGCGTTGGAGATGACGATATCGGCCGGCACTTCACCCTCTGTTGTGCGCACGCCGGCGGCGTGGCCGTCGCGCACCAGGATCTCCTGCACCGGCCGGCTGGTATAAAGGGTTCCCCCCTGTTCGAGGAAGAGTTTTTCCAGGGCGCGGACCAGGCTGTACATGCCCCCCTTGCTGTAGAGCACGCCGTGGATCTTTTCGAGATAGGGGATCATCTGATAGACCGCTGGGGCCCGGAAGGGATTGCCGCCGATGAAGAGGGGATGGAAAGAGTAGATGAAGCGGTGGCGAAAGTCCCTGAAGTAGAGGCTGGTGAAATGATAGGAGGGCAGCACAGCCTTGAGGCGCAGGGCGCGCGGGGCGAAGGAGAGCATGCTGCGCCAGTCCATGAAGGGACGGGTGCCCAAACCATCGACGATGACGGCCTGGTAGAGCCCGCGCGAGGCCTCGATAAAGTTGTCGTAGCGGGCGGCGTCGCGGGGATTGAACTGCGCCATCTGGCTGCGCATCCTGTCGCCGTCGCCGGTATAATCGATGAAGGTGTTGTCATGAAAATAGATGCGATAATAGGGATCGAGGGGAAGGATGTCGACATAATCGGCCAGCCTTTTGCCGGCCATGGTGAAAATCTCCTCGAGCAGGGCCGGTTCGGTGATGAGTGATGGGCCCATGTCGAAGTGGTAGCCGTCGATCTCAAGGGGATAGCCATGGCCGCCCACCTTGGGGTTCTTTTCAAGCAGGGTGACCTGAAATCCCCGCGCCTGCAGGCGATTGGCGATGGCCAGTCCGCCGAAACCGGCTCCGATGACGACGACCCTATTAGCTGGTGGCATTGGGTAAAATTCCTCTCCGGTCCATGGTGATGCGAGCCTTTTCATTCGTACCGAAAACACCGTCTCGCGTTTTTTTTATTCCATCTCCGCGATCAGTTCGGCCGCCATCCGGCCCGAAAGCAGCACCAGGGGGATGCCGCCGCCGGGATGGCAGGCGCCGCCGGCGAGGAACAGCCCCGGCACGGCGCGGCTGCGGTTGGCCGGGCGGCGAAAGGCCATCGAGCGCGAGTTGCTCGAGATGCCGTAGATGCTGCCGGCGTTGCTGCCATAGCGCTCGAGAAAGTCGCGCGGGGTGATGACCTCCTCGCAGGCGATCGCCCCGTTGACATCGATCTCCTGCTGCCGCAGCCGGGCAAGTACGGTTTGGCGCACACTGGCGGCATCGGATTCAGCCGCCCCCGGGCGCAGGTAGGGCATATTGACCAGCACAAACCAGTTCTCCATCCCTTCCGGGGCATCCTCCGCATCGGCGCGGCTGGTGATGGCGACGTAGACGGTGGGATCGTCCGGCGCCCGCAGCCCGTCGAAAATCTGGCCGAACTCGCGGTGATAATCGGCAGAAAAAAAGATATTGTGGTGGGCCAGCCCGGGATGGCTCTTTTTCACCCCCCAGAGGAAAATCATGCCCGAGAGCGAGGGTTCGAGGCGGTTGAGCCGGCGGCGCTCTCTGGCGAATCCGGGCAGCAGATGGTTGAAGGCGGTGACGACATCGGCGCTGCAGAGCACGCGCTCGGTGCGCAGCAGGGTACCGTCCACCCGCACGCCGGCGACCCGCCCTTTTTCGGTCACAATCTCCTCCACCGGCATCCCGGTGTGGATGCGCACCCCGAGGATAGTAGCCAGCCGCTGCAGGGCCTCGACCAGACGGTACATCCCGCCGCGGACGTAAAAGCCGCCGAACCCGTATTCAACGTAGGGGATGATATTCAGGGTCGCCGGCGCCTGGTAGGGATTGGAGCCATTATAGGTGGCGTAGCGGTCGAAGAGCTGGACGAGGCGATCGTCGCGGAAAAAACGTTTTACCCCGCGGTGGACCGTGCGCAGGGGGTCAATGGCGGGAAGGGCGCCCAGGGTGGAGAGATGGCGGCTCTTGAGCACTCTTTTCCATTCGTGGATCGGGGTGAAGAGAAAGACCTCGGCGGTGAGATCGTAGATGCGGCGGCTGTAAGCCATAAAGCGAGCGAAGCGGCCCCGGTCCCGCTCCGAGAGCATGGTGATGGCCGTCTCCATGGCCGCGGCATCGCTGCTCGCGTCGAGACGGCTGCCGTCTGCGAAAAAATAGCGGCACATCGGCTCGATCGGGACCAGATCGAGGAACTCCCTGCGCCGGAAGCCGGCATCGGCAAAGAGCTTTTCGAGCACAAAGGGCATAGTGAGCAGCGAGGGCCCGGTGTCGAAGCGGAAGCCCTCCCGCCGCACCTCATTCATCTTGCCACCGAGGCGGCCGGTCTGCTCGAAAAGGTCGACGCTGAAGCCCCGCCGCGCCAGTTCAATGGCGCCGCTCAATCCCGCCAATCCCCCTCCGATGACGGCCACCTGTCTAGCCATGGGGTCTCCTGAATTTTTCAAAGAGTGACGTGCCGCCCAGGAGGAGGCTGTAGCCGTAGAGGAAATCCTCGATCGGAATGGTGCCGACCCGCCAGTCGAGTTGGTAGGCCGGATCGTAGAGCACCACCGGCCGGGCGGTCAGATAGCCATTGAAAATCAGCATCAGCCCGGCGAGAAGGGCGGCGTAGGGCCAGAGGTTGGCGCGGGCCAGCACCCGGCCGCCGAAGCGCAGATCGGCCCAGGCCGTCAAAGCAAAGGCAGCGATCACCAGGGCGGTGTACTCCTTGCCCAGCCAGAGCAGCAGGCCGGCGAGGGGCAGGGCTGCCCAGAGCCAGAGCGGGGGACGCCGCCCCGAATCCGCATGCCCGCGCGGGCGGTAGAAGCGCAGCACCTCCCAGACGAAGAGAGAGGAGAAGGGAACCGTGATGAAAAAGAGCCACTCCCCGGCCGGAAGGGCTCCGATGAAGGTCCCGGCGGTGAAGCGGGGATTGAACCACCAGTGGCGGCCGGTGACCAGGGAATCCCAGAGGGCGAAAGGCGCCAGCATGACAAGGGCGGCGAGCAGGGCGGCGGGCCAGCGGCGCAGAAACCTGACTTTCGGTTCGAAGCTCAATGCCACAGGGCCGGCGGCGACCAGCAGGTTGAAAAGGAGATACTCCAGATGGCTCAAGAGCCGGCCTCCTCGTGCGCTCCGCCGCCAGGCCCGGTACCGGGAAGCGTCAACTCCGACCGGAGGCGCTCCAGAGCCGCTTTTTCGTTCTCATCGAGGCGGGCGCGCTCGGCGATGAACTGTACCACATTGGCGAACATGGGTTCGTCGAACTCGCGGTGCTTCTCCGGCAGCAGGCGCACCAGCTCGCGGAACTTGGCCTGGGCATCCTCACCGCGCTTGAAGAAAAAGGGGAGAAAATAGCAGGTCGAGCTGTGGATGAAGAGGGACTCGACATCCTCGGGAGCCATGGCGACCCCCTCATCCATGATCGCGAGTCCACGGTTGGCCAGTCGCCACTTGTCGTGGGGCAGAAAGGCATGCTTGCCCTGCAGAGCGACCAGGGCGCCGATGTAGGTCTTCGCCCGTCCCGCCCACGCGGGATAGTTCCCGGCGAGCTCCTCAAAGGCGGCGATGGCGGGCCCGATCTGTTTCTTCTGTTCCACGCTGGCGTAAAAGAGCAGGCGCGCTTGCTCAAGAGCCTCCCGCCCCTCCCCTGTTCCACCGGTTGGCGCTGCAGCCTCCTGAGCGCGCACCGGTCTAAAAATGGCCAGGAGAATGATGAGTGCGGACGCTGCCGCCGCTCCAAAGCGCATGGGGGGATTTTCCTTCCACTGCTATTTCAGTTTTCTGAGTGCTTTCATCTCGGAGGCGGCTGCCGGCATGATGCTCACCGCCGCCCCGCCGCCGGGGGCCAGAGCCATTTTGAGCACCGATTTTGCGGTCACCAGCCCCTTTTGAATCCGGTAGGCCATGGGGTTATTCTGCCAGTGGGCCTCCTTGCTGTCGAGATAGAGGGTTGCTATGTAAGTGGTCCCGGGATCGAGAAAATCGAGGGCGACGGTCGCAGAGCGGGCCTGCTCATCAGTGATGGCGCCGACGAACCAGTTCGGCGAATCTTTCGCCTTGCGGGCGATGGTCAGATAGTCGCCCGGCTCCGCGGCGATGATGCGGCTCTCCTCCCAGTCAACCGCCACATCCTTGATAAACTGAAAGGCGTCGGGGAAGCGGTCGTAATTCTCGATCAGGTCAGCCGCCATCTGCAGGGGGCTGTAGAGGGTGACGTAGAGGGCGAGCTGCTTGGCCAGGGTGGTGTGAACCTGAAAAGTGCTGCCCGGCTTGTAATACTCCATCCTGATCTGAAAAATGCCGGGGGTGTAATCCATCGGACCGCCCATGAGCCTGGTGAAGGGGAGGATGGTCTCGTGGTCAGGGGGATTGCCGCCGCTCCAGGCGTTGTACTCATTGCCGCGCCCCGCCTCGCAGGCCAGCCAGTTCGGCCAGGTGCGGTGCAGCCCGGTCGGCCGCACCGGCTCGTGGGCATCGATCATGATCTCATGGCGCGCCGCCTCCCGGGCGACGCGCAGATAATGGTTGACCATCCACTGGCCGTCGTGGTGCTCACCGCGCGGGATGATACGGCCGACATAGCCGGTCTTGACGGTGTGGTAGCCGTGCCTTTTCATAAAGGCAAAGGCCTCCTGCATCCGCCGCTCGTAGTTGGTCACTGCCGCCGAGGTCTCGTGATGCATGATCAAACGCACCCCGCGCTCCTCGGCGTAGTGCTGCAGCGCCTCGACGTCGAAATCGGGATAGGGGGTGACGAAATCAAAGACCTCCTCTTTCCAGTTGCCGAACCAGTCCTCCCAGCCGATGTTCCAGCCCTCCACCAGCACGCCGTCAAAGCCATGCCGGGCGGCGAAATCGAGGTAGCGTTTGGTCTCGGCCGTGGTGGCGCCGTGGCGGCCGTTGGGCTTGAGGGCGTTCCAGTCGGTGGAGACGAGCTTGAGATTGCTGGTGTCGGCCATATTCCAGGAGGCGGTGCCGGCGTGCATGCCCCACCAGATGCCGATGTATTTCTGCGGCCTGATCCATTCAGTTTCGGTCAGGGCGCAGGGTTCGTTCAGGTTGAGGATGATTCGCGAGGCGAGGATCTCACGGGCGTCGCGGCTGACAATGACAGTGCGCCAGGGGCTCTTTTCCGGGGTCTGCAGGTAGGCCATGTTGCCCAGGGCATCGGGCACCAGCGCTGCCGTCAGCGAAAAGGTGCGCTGGTCGATGAGCAGATTCATCGCCGGATAGTTGACCAGGCCCGCCTCGAAAAGGTTGATATAAAATCCCTCAGGGCTCTTGAGCATCAGAGGGGTCTGCACGGCGTTGGGGGCGATGATGGAGCGCACCGAGATTTCGTACATGGTGGCCCCGCGCATGGCGTCGACCTTGCTCAGCGGGGTGGTCGCATAGTCGTATTCATTGGTATCGTAATCCCCGGGGATCCACCAGGCGAGATGATCGCCGGTGAGATTGAACTGGGTTTTTTCGCCGCTGACGATGAAATAGCCCAGGCCGGGCTGGCGCGGGAATTCATAGCGAAAGCCGAGACCGTCGTCGAAAAGGCGGAAACGGATGATCATCCGCCGCTTCTCCGGCTCAACGCGCTCCAGGGTCACCTCCAGCTCGTTGTAGTGGCTGCGGATGCGCCGCTCTTCGCCCCAGACCGGCTCCCAGCTCTCGTCGGTGGTGGAGCGTTCGAAACCGAGCACCTTGAAGCCGTCAAAGAGTCCGGGATTGTCCCTGATGGTGATGCCCATCCTGCTCTCCAGGATGACCGGCTGGCTGTCGAGGGTGAGGCGGTAGCAGGGCGCGCCCGACGCGTCGAGATAAAAGTCGAGCGCCAGCCGGCCGTCAGGCGAGACCAGATCGACGGCCAAAAGCCGGGCAGAGAATAGCATCAGCATAAGGAATCCGCTTTTTTTCATCTCCGCAAGACCTCCGGGTTAATCCGCAAGGCCAGGCAAAGCAGCTTCGCCTGGCCTGCGGGTGGAGCATGTTGCTTATCTCTTCTTCCACTCCAGCACCTGCTTCTCAAAAGCAGCCAGATCCGGAGGGACGCGTTGTGCGGCCTTGCCGAGTGCAAGGGCCTTCTCGCCCAGTTTGACCGCCTCTTTCCGGTTGCCGGCTTTGGCGAGCAGCCCCGCCTTGAAGCTCAGGTTCTGATAGTTCTCTTCCAGGGCGATGGAAGCATCCAGCCACCTGGCAGCCTGATCGAGCTCGACATTATTCTGATAGGCATACTGAGCCGCGAAAAAAAGAGCGCGCGGGCTCAGGGTGGCCTTGGCTGAATTGATCACCTTGCCTTGCGTGTTCACACCCACCTTGAAGGAGACGCGCAGCTTCTCCCACGCCAGCGTGACCAGGGCTGACTCGTCGGTGATATCATCAAAGGTGAAGAGCATGCGCTCGACGAAGGGACCGGCCTCGGGTTTGACTGTCACTCGCAGGGCATCCTCTTCCTGCTTGTAGTTATAGGAGCCCCACTGTTCCGCAACCTTGTTGAAGATGATGGTCCACTCTTCGGAGGTGGGAATGGCATGCAGGCTGTAGCTCCCCCTGGCCAGGGGTTGACCCTCGATGGTCACGTCATCGCCCAGGGTGATGATCGTCGCCTCATTGGCGCCGAGCCGCCAGACCTTGCCGAAAGGCACCAGTTCCCCCCAGATGGTGCGGTTCTTGACACCGGGACGGCTGTAGGAGATCGATACATCAGTCAGGCCGATGGTCTGGGTGACGCTTGCCTTGGGGCTCGGCCGCGGCATATTGAACTGCGCCTGAACAGGATCGGAGATGGCCAGCAGAGCTGTCAACAGCGTGGCCGTCAGTGCTATCATGCTTCTTCTCATTGCTGCCTCCATGATTAAGGATACATAACTGCAGGTCGACATCGCTTAAAAGATAACACCGGATTCCGGATAAAAATTGCACAATGCAATCTACAACTCGCCATCCCAGAGATAGGTCCGCGTCTCGCGCACCAGCACCCCGCTCAGGGCGAGGAGGGCGATGAGATTGGGGATGGCCATGAGTCCGTTGGCGAGATCGGCGAAATTCCAGACGAACTGGAGGGAAAAGACCGAGCCGAAATAGACGGCGATGCACCAGAGAATGCGGTAGGGCAGCACCGCCCGTTCGCCGGCGAGGTATTCCATCGCCTTTTCGCCGTAATAGGACCAACCGAGGATGGTCGAAAAAACGAAGGTCAGCAGTCCGATGGTGAGAACGGCCGGTCCGATGACCGGGATGTGGGAGAAGGCGGATTTGGTCAGTTCGGCGCCGTTGGCGCCCCCGGTCCAGTCTCCGGAATTGACCAGCACCAGGCCGGTCATGAGGCAGACCACGACGGTATCCCAGAAGGTGCCGGTGGAGGAGACCAGGGCCTGGCGCACCGGATTGCGGGTCTGGGCGGCGGCGGCGACGATCGGGGCCGAGCCCAGGCCCGACTCGTTGGAAAAGAGGCCGCGCGCAACCCCGAAGCGGAGGGCCGCCATCAGGGTGGCTCCGGCGAAGCCGCCGACTGCGGCATGGCCGTTGAAAGCCGAGCGGACGATAAGGGCGATAGTCGCCGGCAGGGTCTGATAGTGGAGGACGAGGATGTAGAGGCAGCCGAGGATGTAGGTGAGAGCCATGAAGGGGACGAGGACGCCGCAGACACGGGCGATGCTCTTGATGCCCCCGAGGATCACCACCGCGGTGAGGATGGCGAGGAGAAGGCCGGTCACCCAGCCGGGGATCTGAAAGGCGCTCAGGGCGAGGGCGGAGATCGAGTTGGCCTGCACCATGCAGCCGATGCCGAAGGCAGCGACGGCGGTGAAGACGGCAAAGAGGATGCCCATCCAGCGCCAGCCCAGGCCGCGTTCGAGTACATACATCGGCCCCCCTGCCATATCCCCGCTCGGGGTCTTGATGCGGTATTTGACCGCCAGCAGCCCCTCGGCGTACTTGGTGCTGATGCCGAAAACCCCCGTCAGCCAGAGCCACAACACCGCCCCGGGCCCGCCAAGGGTGACCGCGGTCGCCACCCCGACGATATTGCCGGTGCCGATGGTCGCGGCTAGGGCTGTGGTCAGGGCGCCGAACTGGCTGACATCCCCCTCCGCGCCTGCATCCCGGGAGAAGGAGAGTTTGATTGCCTTGAAAATGTGGCGCTGGGGGAAGCGCAGCCGGATGGTGAGAAAAAGATGGGTGCCGAAAAGGAGGAGTATCAACGGCAGGCCCCAGAGAAAACTGTCCAGAGCGGCGACGACATCGGCTATCACCTGCATGGGTACCTCGCGGATGGGGTTAGGATAGGCTGCATGCTCTGTACTTTCTTCTGCGCGCCCTGGCCAGCCGATCGCAGAACGCGGTCACCCCTGGCCGGGAAGCCACCCGGCGGCGGAAGCGGCGATGGCAGCAATGCAGCAGCCTGAACCGCCGGGGTGAGGGGCTTTCACACGGCCGTCACCGGACCAGGACCATGCCGGTGGTCGAGGGGAGGACCAGCTCGCCCTCAACCCGCCGTTCCTCGGGATCGGGGCCGGCCTTCTCGCCGTTGACCAGGATGCGCCACTGGCCCTCGGGCAGGATGAAACGCGACATCTCCTCGCGGTGGCCGTTGAGAAGAACAAGGAAATCGCGGCGGTCGGGATTATCCGCCCGCCTGATCTGAAAAGAGAGGGCGAAGGGATTGTCGCCGTCGCTGAAATGGATCGCCCCGGACGGAGTGCTGCGAAAGGCCGCATAGCGCTTGCGCAGCCTGATCAGCCCCTTGTAATAATCGATCAGCTCCTGGTTGAGGGCCGCGTGGCTGTAATTGAGCCAGTTGGTCTCGTTGTCCTTGTTGTAGCTGTTGTGATCGATGCGGCCGGCCATCGAATCCGGGGCCTCGCTGCGGGCGATCACCTTGCTGCGGGCGAATTCGTGCCCCTCCTCGATCATCACCGCGCCCTGGCTCGTGAAAAGGATGAGGGCGCCGAGCTTGCTGATCTTGAGCTGCTCAGTGGTCAACCGGGCGTTGGCGAGGGGATCGGAGATGACCTGGTCGGGCAGAACGCCCCCCGAGCCGATGCGGACGAAATCCCCGTAGGTGTGGTCGTCGTGGGAACCGAGGTAGTTAACCGCATGGCTGCTCTTCTGGAAGAGCCCCCCCTCCGCCGCGAGCGTGCCGCGGATGTAGCGCTTGACGGCCTCACGGTTGAGGTCCCCCAGATAGCGGCCGAAAATGTAGCTCTGGCCGTTCTCCGGATTCTGCCCCTTGATACCGTTGCGGAACTGGTCGTTCCAGGCCGCCCAGTCGTGCTGCGAAAAGCCGGCCGGGTCGTATTTGCCGCCGCCCCAGGGTTCGGCGATGAGGACGACATGGGGGTTGATCTTGCGCGCCTCGCGGGTGATGAGATCGACTGTCTCCCAGTCGATCATGGCCGCGAGATCGAAACGGAAGCCGTCGACATGATAATCCTCCATCCAGTAGCGGACGCTCTCGAGGATTAGCCGCTGCGCCATCGGGCGCTCGGTCTTGAAATCATTGCCACAGCCGCTGGTCGCGATATAGTTCTGCTCCGCATCGAGGCGGAAATAATACTTTTTATCCGCCAGTTTAAAGCAGTTCTGATCGTATTGGGAGACATGGTTATAGACCACGTCGAGGATGACGGCGATGCCGGCCTTGTGAAAGGCCTTGACCAGATCCTTGAGTTCGTCGACCTGGCGGCCATCCCCGCCGGTCATGGCCCCGGGGGTCATGGCTGCGCCGCTGGCGTAATAGGACTCGGGAGCGAAGAAAAAGGAGGTCATGTAGCCCCAGTGGTTGCGGCTGTAGGGATTCCAGGTGTTGCGGGTGCCCCCGGCATCGACATTAAAGGGAAGCTCGATATTGCCGAATTCATGGACCGGCAGGAGTTCGATGGCGTTGACGCCCAGCGCGCGGATATAATCGATGCCGCCGGCCAGGCCGGGCTGGATCGCCCCCTTGTAGCTGCCTGCCAGTTCCGCCGGACAGCCAGAACTCGAATGGGCGGTCAGATCGCGGACATGGCACTCGTAAATAATCATCTCCTGCAGGGAAATGCCCAGGGGATGGTCCCCCTCCCAGTCGTAGCGGCCGCTGTCGAGGATGAGGGTGCGGCCGCGATGGAGGTACTCGTTGGCGGTGACCACGGCCCGCGCATAGGGATCGCAAATGGGCTTGCTGTAATCGAACTGCTCGGTTGCCCCCGCGGGGCCGTCAACCTGGTAGGTGTAGGCCTGGCCGAAGTAATGGCCGGGCAGGGTGAGCTCCCAGACCCCGTCCTGATCGCGACTGAGCTCGTGGCCGGCACCCGCCTCCGCCTCCGGGGCCGGATAGAGCGTCAGGGTGACCCGGCGGGCGCGCGGCGAAAAGAGGCGGAAGGTGGTCGAATCCTCGTCCCAGCTGCAGCCCATGGTCTTGTTCGAGTAGTAGCGGTCGAGGAGAAGGCCGGGATCCAGCTCCGCCCTGCTTTCGCGGAGGTGGAGAAAGCGGGTCTGGGTCAGATCGAGGGGCGCGCAGTGAAGACGGAAGACGCCCTTGCGCTGTTCGACGCGGTAGATTTGCAGATCGGGGGTGAAATAGAAATCGGCGGTATCGATGTGGGCGGTTGAATCCTGCAGCTGCACATCGACGATGTCCGGGGCTGATATCCTGGCGGAGATGATCATAGGCGATCTTTTATGGCATCCTGATATGAGAGTAACGCCTGCGCAGAGGAGCACGAGGGCGCTCAGGAACAGCACCTCCACCCTGACGCCCTTGCGCAGGCTTTTGCATGCATTGCTCATGGGAGTCATCCTTCGTTTTGGGATGAGGATGATTATTTTTGCAGCAGCGCATCGAGCGCCTTTTCGGCTTCTTCACGGTCGTTGAAGGGGACGGTGTGCTCCTTGAGGGTCTGGGTGGTCTCATGGCCCTTGCCGAGGATCATGACAATGTCGCCCGGGCCGGCCATGGCGATGGCATGCTGAATGGCCGAGCGGCGGTCGACAATCTCGGTAACGCTGGCCGAGTCGCAGCCCTTGCGGATCTCGGCGAGAATCTGGAGGGGATCCTCATGGCGCGGATTATCCGCCGTGAGGATGATTTCGTCGCTGAAGCGGGCGGCGACACCGCCCATGATCGGCCGCTTCTCCTTGTCGCGGTCGCCGCCGCAGCCGAAAACGGTGATGAGCTTGCGCGGATTGAGCCCGCGCGCCAGGCCGAGCACATTCTCCATGCCGTCGGGGGTGTGGGCGTAATCGACGACCACGGTGAAGGGCTGGCCCCGGTCGACCATCTCCATGCGGCCGGCGACGCGGATCGGGCGTTCCAGCCCGCGCTTGATCTGCTCGAGGCCGATGCCCTCGGCGACAGCCGTGCCGACCCCAGCCAGGGCGTTGTAGACGTTGAAGCGGCCGAGCAGTCGGGTTTTGATTTCGATCTCCCCCTTCGGGGTCACCAGGGTATAGCGGGTGCCGTTGATATCATAGTGGATGTCCCTGGCCATGATGTCGGCCGGGGAGTAGATGCCGTAGGTGAGGACGTTGGCGCGGGTGGCCTCGACGAAGCGGCCGCCGTAGGGATCATCGATGTTGATGACCGCGAAATCCTCCTCGCCGAGCCAGCGGAAGAGCTTGAGCTTGGCGTTGAGATAGTTCTCCATGGTCTTGTGATAATCGAGATGATCCTGGGTGAGGTTGGTGAAGAGGGCGACCCGGAAGCGGCAGCCCTGAAGGCGGTGGAACTCGATGCCGTGCGAGGAGGTCTCCATGAAGCAGTACGAAAAATCCAGGTCCGCCATCTCGCGGAGGATGGCCTGAAGGTCCGGCGGCTCGGGGGTGGTATCCTTGGATTTGCGAATTTCGCCGTTGAGCTTGTAGTAGAGGGTGCCAATGAGGCCGACCTTGTGGTTCTCGATAAAGATGGATTCGATGACATGGGTCGTGGTGGTCTTGCCGTTGGTGCCCGTCACCCCGACCAGCTTGAGCTGCTCGGAGGGACGGCCGTAAAAGCGGTTGGCGAGGATCCCGAGGGCGTAGCGGGAGTCGGGCACCACCACCTTGACGACGCCGGAGGGGAGTTCCATGTCGTTTTGCAGCACGACGCAGACTGCGCCCCTGGCAATGGCTTCCTGGACATAGGGATGTCCGTCGGGGATCTCGATTTTGTCCAGCTGGGTGTAGATATTGATGGCCACGTAGATGAATCCGGGCTGTATGCGCAGGGGATCGTAGGCAATACCCGTGATGTCGATTCCTGCCGGCGAGCCCGTCACCTTTTTTTCGCCCAGGTCGTCCAGATAGAGCTGCAAATCCATGTTCATCTCCTCGCGAGAAAGTGGGTGGATAATAGTGCGGAAATGTAGCTAAAAATTAGGTTCAAGTCAATACAAAACAAGGCGCACGAGCTGCGGCCGGTGGTCCGAAATCGAGAGCGGCATCACCCTTGCTTCCAGGATGCGGAAATGGCGGCTGGCGAAGACCTGATCGATGCGCAGGAAATCGAAGATCAGGAAGCGCAGGTATTTCGAGACACTGCCCTGCAGGCTGTAGTGGCCGTAGGTGGTGCCCAGCCCCCAGCCTGCGGTCGCGAAGCTGTTCTGCAGTTCGTCGCTGAAACGGCGGTAGAGGGGACTGTTGGGGGTGTCGTTGAAATCCCCGGCGAGAATGACGGGCGCCTCGACGCGGCTGACGATGCGGTGCAGCTCCTCCGCTTCCGCCAGGCGCCGCTGATAGGCGGTGCGTGTTTGGGCCAGGGAACTGGCGAGGGTGCGCTTGCCGAAGAGGAGCTGAAGAAAGGCGTGGCCCGCAGGATAGAGATGGCAGTTGAAGAGGTGGATCTCCTCGCCCATGAGGCTGACCACGGCGTGGTTGACGTTGGTGTGGCCCGACATGTGCGGGGTGCCGATGTCGATGTTGCGGGTCGACTTGAAAGGCAGCCGGCTGAGAATGGCCCCTCCGTTGTAATTCTCAAAACGGTCGGCCCAGAGCTGGTGGGGATACTCCTCCCCCAGCCTTTTCTGAAAGAGTTTGCGATCGCTCGAATTGATCTCCTGAATGAAGACGATGTCCGGGCTCTCCCGGGCGATGAGGTCGAAGATCGGGTTGCGTTTTTCCCCGTAGGAGACGCTGGAGATATTGTAATCGAGGATCTTGAGGTGGCCTGGCCCCGGCCGGCGCAGGGAGGAGAGGGAGGGGAAGAGCTGCGGTCCGTAATTGAGCAGCAGGCCGGTGCAGGCGACGAGATAGAGAAAAAGATGGGCGCTGAGCCGGCGGCTGCGCCGCACCTCGCGCCAGACAGCAAACCCCAGCAGGGGCAGGAGGAGGAAGAGCAGGCGGAAAAAGGTCGGCAGGGCGCTGAGGCCATAGAGCAGGAGCAGGAAGGCCCCTGCCCCGATGCCAGCGCGGAGGCCGGGATGACGGGTTTCGCGGCGGCTGAGCCACCAGAGATAGAGGGGCAGCACCAGGGCGACCGGGATCCAGAGAGTGTCCTGGAGGAGGCTGGCCGCCAGCTCCACGGTCGGAACCCGGGGCAGAAAGAGGACACGCAGATTGGCCCAGACCAGGCCCTGGGCGGTCAACACCACCAGCCAGAAGATAAAAAGCAGCCCCGCCAGCAGACGTTTGAAATTTTTTGGCACCGTCATATCTTTAAATGTATCATTATTTTTCATTATTTAAAAGCATTTTCATGCGGGCAGTCGCGCCTCCAGGCCCGAAAAAGACTATTGTGTTTTTCAATAAAAGTGCGTATATGAAAGCAAATTCATTAAGGGAGGAAGCACTATGGCCCATACCTATGAAGAGCTCAAGACAAAAACCGTCGCTGAACTGCGCGAGATTGCCAAAGGCCTCGATCATGAAGCGGCCCAGGGCTACACCCAGCTCAACAAGGAACACCTGCTGGTAGCCGTGTGCAAGGCCCTGGGGGTGGATATGCATGCCCACCACCATCACGAGGCCGGCGCCAACCTTACGAAAATGAAAAAAGAACTGAAAGAATTGAAGAAAAAACGCGATCAGGCGATTTCGGCCGAGGACAAAACCACCCTCAAACGAACCCGCACCAGGATGAGGCGGCTGAAAAAACGCCTCAGCAAAAGCTAAAAGAAAAGCCCGGGCTGCCGCAGCAGACCCGGGCTTTTCTTTTACCTACCGCCGTCAATCGTGCAGGAAACGGCTGACCTTGGTGAGAAAATGACGGTGAAGAAGGGTGCTCTCGGTCAGTTCCGGATGAAAGGCGCTGACCATGATATGCTCGTTCTCCGCAGCCACCACCTCCTCGTGATGCCAGCCCAGGGGAGTGACCTCCATGCCGCAGGCGATTATCCTCGGGGCGCGGATGAAGACACCTTCCATGCTGCCCGGCGTCCCGCGCAGGTCGAGGCGGACCCTATCGATGAAAGAGTCGATCTGCCGGCCGTAGGCGTTGCGCTCCACTTCCAGATCGATCAGATTGAGGCTGGCCAGCTTGTGGTCGCGGACCTCACGGGAGAGCAGGATCAGCCCGGCGCAGGTGCCGAAAATGGCCTTGCGCCGGCCGAATGCATGGAGGGGATCCCAGAGGCCATGCTTCTGCAGCAGTATGGTCAGGGTGGTCGACTCTCCGCCCGGCACGATCAGGCCGTCGCACTCCTCCAGTTCCCTCTCCGTGCGCACCAGGGGCGCCTCCTGCCCCAGGGATTCGAGCATCTGCCGGTGTTTGCCATAGTCCCCCTGGATCGCCAGGACGCCGATGCGCATCTACCAGCCTCTCCCCGCCATTCGCTCGTTTTCGGGGATGGAGGAGATCTCCAGACCCGGCATCGCCTCACCGAGGCCCTCCGACTCTCTGGCGATGAGGTCGAAATCGAGGTAATGGGTGGTGGCGCTGACGATGGCCCGGGCGCGCTTGACCGGATCACTGGACTTGAAGATGCCGCTGCCGACAAAGACGGTCTCGGCGCCGAGCTGCATCATTAGCGAGGCATCGGCCGGGGTGGCGACGCCGCCGGCGGAAAAGTTGGGGACGGGCAGTTTGCCCAGCTTTTTAACCTCCCGCACCAGCTCGACCGGGGCGCCGAGGTTCTTTGCCTCTGTCACCAGTTCCTCATCGCCCAGACCCTGCAGACGGCGGATGCCGCCTTGCACCGCGCGCATGTGGCGCACCGCTTCGACGATGTTGCCCGAACCCGCTTCGCCCTTGGTGCGGATCATGGCCGCCCCCTCGGCGATGCGGCGCAGGGCCTCACCCAGATTGCGGCAGCCGCAGACAAAGGGCACCTTGAATTTCCACTTGTCGACGTGGAACTCCTCGTCGGCCGGGGTGAGCACCTCGCTCTCATCGATGAAATCGACACCGAGGGCCTCAAGCACCTGGGCCTCGGCGAAATGGCCGATGCGGCACTTGGCCATCACCGGGATCGAGACCGCCGTCTGAATCGCCTTGATCACGGTCGGGTCGGACATGCGCGCGACGCCGCCATGGGCGCGGATATCGGCGGGGATGCGCTCAAGCGCCATAACCGCGACGGCGCCGGCCTCCTCGGCGATTTTGGCCTGCTCCGCGGTGGTCACATCCATGATCACCCCGCCCTTGAGCATCTCGGCCAGGCCAATCTTAACTCGCATATTCTCTATGGTTTGCATAACGATATACCTCATTTATACCCTTTGGATTCCAATATTAAAGTTATGTATTTTTTTGCAATTTATCAACTGCTCTTTTCAGAGCGAAAAAATCGGTGGTGAGGTTTTCAGCCTTTTCTCTTGCTGAATCCCTGAAAAATGGCTATCTTCGTAGGATCATCCTCGCAATTGTGAAGACTAAGAAGATGCCCGGAGCCGCCATACACGGCGAGGGGCAGCAGGAAGGATAATCCATCATGTCCGGGCGGCTCTATTTTTATCGTCGCGGCAGCGACCGCAGGGAAGAGGAGATCATACTTGGCGGGGGATTGATGCGATGGGCCTACCGCAGCAGGATCGGCCGGGCGCTGACCAGCTTTCTCTTCAACCGCCGCTGGCCGAGCCGCCTGGCCGGCTGGTATGCCGATTCGCGCTGGTCAAGGCGCCAGATCGCCCCCGTCATTCGCAATCTGGGTATCGATACCGCCGAATTCGCCGATCCCGTCGGCAGCTATCCCACCTTCAATGCCTTTTTCACCCGCCGTCTCAAACCCGGGGCGAGGCCCTTCAGCCCCGAGGATGAACAAGTCGCCTCACCGGCGGATGGGCGCGTGCTGGTCTATCCGCAGCTGCGGGAGACGACCCTCCTTCCCGTCAAGGGGAAACCCTTCACACTCGATGCCCTGCTCGGGATGCCGGCCGCCGGCTATGCCGGGGGCAGCCTGGCCATCGTCCGCCTCTGCCCCGCCGACTATCACCGCTTTCACTTTCCCTGTGACGCGCGGGTCATCGAACAGCGCCGCATCCACGGCCATTATCACTCGGTCAACTCCCTGGTGCTGGCGATGGGGATCGGCGTCTTTGACCAGAACGAGCGGCAGATCACCCGGATGGAAAACAGCCGGCTGGGTGAGTTCGCCCTGATCGAGGTCGGGGCCTTCGGCGTGGGCAGCATCGTCCAGACCTTCACGGGGGATGAGGTGCGCAAGGGCGAGGAGAAGGGCTATTTTCAGTACGGGGGATCAACCATCGTCCTGCTCTTCAGGCAGGGCCGGGTCGCTTTTTGCACAGACCTGATCGCCCACAGCGCGGAGGGGATCGAGACCTTTCTTAAAGCGGGGCAGCTTCTGGCGCGCATGACTGCCACCTGAACGGAAACGTGGCATCCTCACACCAGCCGGATCCGGCAAAAATAGTGCTTGCAATTCCCGGCGAATAAGAATACTTTTTATATCCATGCTGTTATCATTCGCAAGGCGGGCTGCAATCCAGGCGCCGCGGAACCCGGCACTCAAAGAGGATGTGTGATGTACGACGCCATATTGTTCGATCTGGATGGAACCCTGCTGGGGCTGGATAACGACCACTTTGTCAACCTCTACTTCAAGGCCCTGGGGCAAAAGCTCTCGCCCTGGTATCCGGAAGGGGAGATCATCCCCCTCATCGTCCAGGCCACCGAGGCGATGATGAAGGCAAGGGGGGACCGGGGTCTTTTATGCGACGTCTTCCGCGAGGCCTACGACCGTCAGAGTACAGTCCCTTTCGCCTCCCTCGAACCGGTCTATGATGAATTCTACCGCACCGAATTCGACCAGGTGCGCACCATCTCCCGGCCTCTGCCCCTGGCGCGCAAGGTCCTCGAGCAGGCGGCGGCGATCACGCCGCGCATCGCCCTGGCCACCATCCCCATCTTCCCGCGCGTCGCCATCGACGCCCGCCTGAACTGGGGCCGGCTTTCCGACTTTCCCTTCGCCCTGATCACCAGCTTTGAAAACATGCACACCAGCAAACCCAATCCGAACTACTTTCTCGAGGTCGCCCACCGCCTCAACGTGGCCCCCTCGAGCTGCCTGATGGTGGGCAACGATTATCGCGACGACATGGCCGCGGTCGCTGCAGGCATGGAGACCTACATGGTCCTGGATTACGCCCTCAACTCCCACCTCGCCCGGCACACCCCTACCTACACCGGCTCGCTCGCCGATCTTCATGATTTTCTCTTGCAGATCAGAAACAGCTGAATCCTTTTGGTGCCGCCTGCATCCAATTCTCTTGAAAGGCATAATCGCCGTCCAATTTTTAGCATCCCCATCATAAGGAGTTACCATGGCTACGACCACCATGACCATCGATAATTTTCAGAACACCATCGAAAACAATGCGATCGTCCTGATCGATTTCTGGGCCGGCTGGTGCGGCCCCTGCAAGATGTTCGGCCCGGTCTTTGAAAAGGCCTCCGAGAAGCATCCTGATATCACCTTCGCCAAGGTGGACACCGAGGCCCAGGGCGACCTCGCTTCGCTCTTCGGCATCCAGTCCATCCCCACCCTGGCCATCTTCCGCGACGGCATTCTGCTCTATCGCGAAGCCGGGGCCCTGCCCGAGGCCGGGCTGGAGGAGCTGATCGGCCAGGTGCGCAAGCTCGATATGGACAAGGTGCGCGCCGACATCGAAAACCAGAAGGCCGAAGAGGCGGTTGACGAACACAATTGCGAAGGCTGCGCCGGCTGCGGCCACTGATCCATCCTCGACCGCAAATCCCCTGAAAAGGGCGGGCAGCCGGCTGCCCGCCCTTTTTTTGCTCTGGGAAAAATGTGATCGATAGCACGATTTTTGCAACATTTTTACCGCCACTTCCATCCGGGAGCACAACTCCTGCCCGATCCGCTCATCGCAACAGCAGTGAGGCAACCATGAGAAAACTTCTGCTATCTATATGTATCCTTTTTACTTATAATCAAGCCTTCTCCGCCGCGAGCCTCCAGGTCATCAATCCCAGCGTGCCCCTTTATCAGTTCGTAACCCTTTCCCTGGATGCGGGCCGGGATGTCCCCAACCCCTTTATCAGCATAACCTTATCTGCAGATATCAGTTCGCCGGACGGGCGCCTCTTCCATGCCGAAGGCTTTTACAACGGCGGCAGGAGCTGGCTGCTCCGTTTCATGCCCGACCGTACCGGCAGCTGGAGCTTTTCCTGGCAATTCGGCGGCGAATCGGGCTCGGGTTCGTTCACTTGTGTATCAAAACAGAACAGCAAACTGCATGGCCATATCCGTATCGATGCGAACAATTCGCACAAACTCCGCTTCGAGGATGGCACCCCCCTGCACTGGATCGGCGGCAAGTATATCGACTTTGACGATCCCTTTTACAAGACTCCCGAACACGCCAGCGTCCCCGAACGCATGCCCAAATCCCAATACCTCCCCCTGGTTCACGCCTATCTGCAGAATATCGCCGCCCTGGGGCTCAACGGCGTGGTCCTCAAGCTGCGCGTCCTGCCCCTCAACTATGACCTGCAGAGCATGGACCTCGATTTTTTCGCCAGCGCCGACCAGATCATGCAGTGGTGCATGGAGCTGGGCATCAACGTCCAGCTCAACTTTTTCGATACCTGGGGCAAACGCAAGCAGGGCGCTGACATCTCCATCAGCAATCCCCCGCCCTCGGACCTGCTCCTCGAGCCGCACGACGCTTCCACGTTTGTCACGGAGACCCGCTTTTTCATCCGTTACGCCATCGCGCGCTACGCCGCCTATCCCAACCTGCTCTGGGAGCTCTGGAACGAGGCCGAGCGCATGGGCGCCTCCGCCCAGACCGCTTCCACTCTTTACGCCACCTATTTCGAAGAGTATGATCCCTACGGTATTCCCATCAGCGCCTCGGAGATCCACACCGCCGCCTATCCGCTGCAGGTCACCTCTTTTCATGCAGGATTCAAATGCGCACCTTCAGAGTGGAACTGGACCCATACCCGCACCGATGATCCCACGCTCTATAAAAAATGGGTGAATTTTGGCCAGTACGGCTATGACTATGGCCGTCCCATCCTCTGGAATGAGCTTTACCCCTACGACGGCGTCGACGATGGCGGCCAGTACGCCACCAACACCGCCGCCCACGACTGGTTCCGCGCCACCTTCTGGGGCAACCTCACCGCCGGCTGCATCGGCACCAGCGAGTTTTGCTGGGCGCCCATCGACCAGGTTCCCAACCGGGTGACCGAATATCACAGCCATTTCGCCGCTTTCCTCTCCTATCTCAAGGATTTCAACGCCCTCGATCCTGCCGACAGCGAGGTCGAGGCCACCATCGGCACCGCGACGATGTGCCGGAAGCGAGGCAAGGAATACGTCATCTACCACTTCACCCAGGGCAGGGGCAGCCAGACCACCCTGAACGTCAAGCTCCCGCCGGGCTATTACTATTACCAGTTCTACGACCCCAAAAACGGCGAGACCGCCAGCCCGCGCAGCATGGTCAACCGCAGCAGCGAAGGCTGGCAATCCTTCGCCACTCCGCTCTTCAACCAGGACATCGTCCTCTATCTCATCGAGAGCAGCTATTATGGCGTGGTGACCCCGGTCGAACTCGCTCATCTCTCCGGCGCGCGCGATGCCGCCGGGGTGCGGCTGGAGTGGAGCACAGCCTCGGAGACCAACAACTACGGTTTCGAGGTCGCCCGCGCCGGCAGCGGCGACGGCCCCTTTATTACCGCCGCCTTCATCCCTGGTCACGGCACGACCGCCGCCGCCCAGGACTACAACTGGGTCGACACCGAGGCGGGGGAGGGCACGCTCTGGTATCAGCTCATCCAGATCGATGCCGATGGCCTCCGCCACGCCTGGCCCGCCCTGCGCATCGCCGCCGTCGCCCCGGCCGCGCCTGTGATCTCGACCTATCCCAATCCGGGCCGCGGCATGGTGCGCCTCCGTTTCCATCTTGACCAGCCGGACCGCGTGCGCCTGACCATCTACAACACCCTGCAGCAGGTCGTCCACCAGGGCCCCTGGCATCCCCATGCGGCCGGGGCGCAGGAGCTGGTCTGGAATGGACGCAACCACGCCGGCCAGCTGGTTGCCACCGGACTCTACTTCTATCGTCTGGAAACCGAACATCCGCTGCAAGAGGGCGTAAAAATGGTTGGACGTTTCGTATATACACCGTAAATTAATATTAACAAGCCAACCGGTCCCCCTTTTTGCGAGGTCAAGCATGAATCAGCCCCAATGGAGCGCCAGTGAGAATTACAGTTATCCTCTCCTGATCAAAAATCTGCTCTTCGCACCCGCCGTCTACAATCCCAACCAGGAGATCGTTTACCGGGGGGAGAAACGCTACACCTACCAGCAGTTCCGCGAAAGGGTCCGACGTCTGGCCGGGGCCCTGGTCAGGATGGGGATCAAGCAGGGCGATACGGTGGCCGTGATGGACTGGGACAGCCACCGCTACCTCGAATGTTTCTACGCCGTGCCCATGATCGGCGCCGTGCTCCACACCATCAATATCCGCCTCTCGCCCGAGCAGATGGTCTATACCTTCAGCCATGCCGAGGACAGCGCCCTCTTCATCAATGCCGAATTCCTCCCCCTCCTCGACCATATCAAGGGGCGCATCGACACGATCAAGCATTTTGTGCTGCTCAACGACAGCAGCACACCCCCCAATCACCCCTTCAAGTTCGACAACGAGTACGAAAAGCTCCTCGCCGAGGCGGAGCCCCTGCAGGAATTCCCCGATTTCGACGAAAATCTGCGCGCGACCACTTTTTATACCACCGGTACCACCGGGATGCCCAAAGGAGTCTTTTTCTCCCACCGCCAGCTCGTCCTCCATACCCTGAGCGGGCTGGTCTCCCTCGCCTCCAACCGGGCCCACGGTTCCTTCCATCGTGACGATGTCTACATGCCCCTGACCCCGATGTTCCATGTCCACGCCTGGGGCATTCCCTACATGGCGACCATGCTCGGGGTCAAACAGGTCTATCCCGGCAAGTACGCCCCCGACACCATCCTCAGGCTGATCGACCAGGAGAAGGTGAGCTACTCCCACTGTGTGCCGACCATCATGCACATGCTCCTCAAACATCCCAACAGCGAGAACGTCGATCTCTCCGGCTGGAAAGTCATCATCGGCGGTGCAGCCCTTCCCAAGGCCCTCTGCCTGGCCGCCCTGGCGCGCGGCATCGACATCTACTCGGGCTACGGCCTCTCGGAGACCTGCCCGATCCTGACGATCTCGATGCTCAATCCGGAGGAGCTCCAGCAGCCGCCGGAAGAACAGACCACCCTGCGGTGCCGCACCGGGCGCCCCTTCGCCCTGGTCCACCTGCGCGTGGTCAACGAGCAGTTCAGGGACGTCCCTGACGACGACCTCACCTCGGGCGAGGTGGTGGTGAGGACACCCTGGCTGACCCCGAGTTATCTCAAGGACAACGTCAATTCCGAAAAGCTCTGGGCCGGGGGCTGGCTGCACACCGGCGACGTCGCCGCGCGCGACAGCCGTGGCAGCATCCGTATCACCGACCGCCTCAAGGATGTGATCAAGGTGGGCGGGGAATGGCTCTCTTCGCTGGAACTCGAGGATATCCTCATCAGCCATCCGGCCGTCTCCGAGGCCGCCGTCATCGGCCAGCCCAATGACCGCTGGGGCGAGGTGCCCCTCGCCTTCGTCGTGCGCAAGGAAAACGAAACCCTGACCGCCAAGCAGCTGATCGCCCATGTGCGCGAATTCATCGACAAGGGGCTGGTCCCCGGCGAAGCCATCCTCCTCAAGGTGCAGTTCGTCGGCGCCCTGGAGAAGACCAGCGTAGGCAAGGTCAACAAACAGGCCCTGCGGGGGAAATAGTTTTCGCAGCCGTCGTCCGGCTTGTGCCGTTGTAAACCTCTTCGCAAAATATAAAGCCCGCCCCTCTCCTGCCCTTCGGCAGATAGCGGGGCGGGCTTTTTACATCCCGGCCGGTGGCTGTGACTCAGTAACGGATGCGCCGTTTGTCGCGGTCGCGCCCCCTGCCTCCGACGTGCAGATTGCAGCTTTCGGTCGGCTGGTAGCGGACATCGAAGAGTTCTTCCACGACATCGGGGCAGGCGGGGCTGGCGAGGAGCTTGGTCTCGTTACAGATGGCGAGCCGGACCACCCCGCCCGGCTGGCTCAGCCACTCCTCGGGCAGCCGCAGGGCGATGTGGGCGTTCTTGATCGTGGTGGCCGTGATCGGCAGGGCGGCATTGGTGCCGGTCTGTTTGTTGCCGAGGGTCAGGGCCGGATCATCGTGGCCGAGCCAGACCCCCACCACCATTTGCGGGGTGAAGGTGATGTACCAGGCGTCGGTGAAATCATTGGTGGTGCCGGTCTTGCCACCGGCGGGACGGGCAAAGCCGTACTGCGAGACCGCCTGGGCGCCGGTCCCCGCCTGGGCCACCGTCCGCAGCATATCGGCCATGATGTAGGCGGTCTCCTCGCGCAGCACGCCCTTGCTCTGCGGACTGTTTTTCTGCAGGTCATTGCCGTATTTGTCCTGCACCTTCATGACCCCAAAGGGCTGGACGAGCACGCCGTGGTTGGCGAAGACGCCAAAGGCGGAGATGAGCTCGATCGGAATGACGCCGCAAGAGCCGAGGGCGAGGGCGTCCACCGCATCGAGTTGGGTGGTGATGCCGAGATGGCGCGCATACTGCACCACCTGGCGGGGGGGGATATCCTCCTGCACCAGGCGGGTAGTGACCAGATTGAGCGAGCGGCGCAGGGCTTCGCGCAGGGTGGTCTTGCCGCCGATCGATTCATCGTAATTGTGGGGGGTCCAGCGCGTGCCGTCGCCCAGCTCGACCACCACCGGTTGATTTAGCTTTTCGTAGCAGGGCATGTAGCCGTTATCCACTGCTGCCGTATAGACGATGGGCTTGAAGGCGGAGCCGGGCTGGCGGATGGCCTGGACCGCCCGGTTGTACTTGCTCTCGCTGAAATCCCGTCCCCCGATCATCGCCAGAATATGGCCGTTGCGCGGGTCGAGCGCCACCAGGGCGATCTGGACGGCGGCCCTCTCGTTGAGCACCGAATCGACAAAGGCCTTGCGCGTCAGCCAGCGCTCCACCGTATCCTGCTTGAGCTGTTCCGGGGTGAGGAATTTGGCGAGCACCTCCTTCTTGCGCAGGTTGCGGTTGGAGATCTCCTGCATCTTGGGCAGATAGGTGCGCATCGCCGCTTCGGCGATCGCCTGCACCCGCGAATCGAGGGTGGTATAGATGTTCAATCCGCTCTTGTAAAGATCCCAGCCGAACTCCTTCTGCAAATTCTGCCGCACCCATTCAGTGAAATAGGGGGCGATGCCCTCCAGTTCCGATCCCGTGCGCTCCTTCACCCCGAGCGGAGAGGCAACGGCATCCCGGTACTGCGCCTCGGTGATGAACTTTTCGGCGCGCATCCGGTTCAGCACCACGACATTGCGCCGCTTGAGGGCGCGTTCCGGATAGCGGATCGGGTTCCAGTAGGCCGGCCGCTGCAGGCTGGCGGTCAGAACCGCACATTCGGGCAGGGTCAGTTCGTGCGCTTTTTTGCCGAAGAGGTACTGGGCCGCCGCCTCGACCCCGTAGGTGCCGTGGGCGAAGGACATGTGGTTGAGGTACATCTCGAGGATTTCAGGCTTGGTATAGGTACGCTCGATCTGGATGGCGGTCATCCACTCGCGGATCTTGCGCGTTACGGTCTTCTCGGGGGTCAGATAGAGCCTGCGGGCAAGCTGCTGGGTGAGGGTGCTCGCGCCCTGCTGCTTGCTTAGAGTGAGGACGTCGAAGAGGATGGCGCGGGCGAAGCGCATCGGCCGGATGCCCCAGTGGTCGTAAAAACGGGCATCCTCCGTGGCCAGAACCGACTTGATCATGACATCGGGGATCTGGGACATCGGCACGTAAAAGCGGCGTTCGGTGAAGAACTCCTTGATGAGCACACCGTCGGTGCTGTAGACCTTGGAAGCGAGCTGGGGGTTATAATCTTCCAGGGTGTCCAGCTTGGGCAGGCTGAAGCCGAGGTAAATGAGCCAACCGATAAAGAGCAGGGCCAGGGCGAGGATCGCGCCCCAGAAGCGCTTGCGCCGCTTGTCGGATGGGATGGCGGAGAGCTTGCGCCTCACGTCGGCCATGATGGAGGTATGCTTGATCGTCATATCCAGGCTAACCCTAATAAAAAGAACGCCCCGCAGGGCAGGGCGTCCGGTTTGTTCCTAATATCTTTTAATGTGCGTCAATACCTTGCGGAAACGGGTGATATCCTCCAGGACCTTGCCCGTCCCGCGCACCACGGCGAGGAGGGGCTCCTCGGCCAGGATGACCGGCAGGTTGGTCTCGCGGCGCAGCCGCTCATCGAGTCCCTTGAGCATCGAGCCGCCGCCGCTCATGAGGATGCCGCGATCGAGAATATCCGCGGAGAGCTCGGGCGGGGTCTGCTCAAGGCACATCTTGACCGAATCGACGAGCTGGTCGACGGTGTCGGAGAGGGCCTCCTGCACCTGTTTGGTGCTGATGTTCACGGTCTTGGGGATGCCGGCGACCAGATCGCGTCCCTTTACGGTCATGGTGCCCTTGCCGTCGTAGGGGGCAGCGGAGCCCAGATCGCACTTGATCTCCTCCGCGGTGATCTCACCGATGAGGAGGTTGAAGGATTTCTTGAAATACTGAACGATGGCTTCGTTCATCTCATCCCCGCCGATGCGGATGGAGACCGAGTTGACGATGCCGTACATGGCGATGACCGCGATCTCGCAGGTGCCCCCGCCGATATCGATGATCATGTTGCCCACCGGCTGATCGATGGGGAGGCCGAGGCCGATGGCGGCCGCCATGGGCTCTTCGATGAGATAAACCTCGCGCGCGCCGGCGTGCTCTGCCGAATCGCGCACCGCCCGCTTTTCCACCTCGGTGATGCCGGTGGGGACACAGATGGCGATGCGCGGGCGCGGGATACGCGTCGGCATCGCCTTGCGGATGAAGTGGCGGATCATCTGTTCAGCCAGCTCGAAATCGGCGATGACGCCGTCCTTGAGGGGACGGATGGTGATGATCTCGCCGGGGGTGCGGCCGACCATCTCGCGCGCCTGGTTGCCGAAGGCGACGATCTCCTGGGTGCTCTTGCGGATGGCGACGACGGATGGCTCGTCGAGAACCACATCCCGGCCGCGTACATAGACCAGGGTATTGGCGGTGCCGAGATCGATAGCCAAATCATTGGAGAAAAAGGAACCCAAACCGAAGCTCATGTTGCCCAACCTTGTTCAAATGGTGAGAATGCAATCCCGCTCTAATAAAAAATCAGTATGGCCGGCTCCGCTCAGTGGCGGAAATGGCGCATGCCCGTGAAAACCAGGGCGATATTGTGTTCGTCGGCCGCGGCGATGACCTCGTCATCGCGCACGGAGCCCCCCGGCTCGATGACGGCTGTGGCCCCCGCCTCGGCGAGGACATCGAGGCCGTCCCGAAAGGGGAAAAAAGCGTCGGAGGCGGCGGCGCTGCCGCGCAGCTCCAGTCCGGCATGACCGGCCTTCATCGCCGCCAGACGCGAGGAATCGACCCGCGACATCTGGCCGGCACCGATGCCCAGGGTGCGGTCCGGGGCGGCGAAGATGATGGCATTGCTCTTGACCCATTTCGCCACGCGCCAGCCAAAGAGCAGGGCCTGCAGCTCCACTTCGCCCGGCGCCCGGCGGCTGACCACCCGGTAGGTGGAGGGCTCCACCGGT
>Ga0302250_1000377_pt1 | contig 45806 bp, 29 predicted proteins | sample AAG_RA_Asp_MG_FD_193536 | JGI IMG/M metagenome (GOLD analysis project Ga0302250, IMG submission 193536) | Enriched activated sludge microbial communities from anaerobic digester in WTTP, New Holstein, Wisconsin, United States - AAG_RA_Asp | ecosystem: Engineered > Bioreactor > Anaerobic >...
GGGGCGTCCCGAACACGCAGCCCGTCGCCGGGTCGCAGGTCTCGACCCCGTTGCAGGCGTTCCCGTCGTCGCAGGTCGGCGGCGTCCCGGGCAGGCACAGTCCCGTGCCCGGGTCGCAGGCCTCGATCCCGTTGCAGGCATCTCCGTCGTTGCAGTCCACGACCAGGTGGCGGATCTCTCCGGTGGTGGGGATGCAGAGGTCCACGGTGCAGGGATCGTGGTCGTCCACGGGAACGGGGAAGGACCGGCACTCCCCGGACCCGGCGTCGCAGCGCTCGACCGTGCAGAGGTTGGCGTCCTGGGCACAGGTGTCCCGGTGCGTCACCTCGCCGGTCGCCGAGTCGCAGAGGTCCTCGGTGCACGCCAGTCCGTCGGAGATGTCCCGGGCCACGGAAAAGCACCTGCCGTCCGCGGGATCGCACTGGTCGTCGGTGCAGAGGTCCTGGTCGTCGCAGGTGACGGGAACCCCGGGCCGGCAGCCCAGGAGGCCATCGCAGGTCTCGACGCCGTTGCAGGCGTTCCCGTCGTCGCAGCGCAGGAGCACGCCGGGCCGGCAGGCCCCGTCGGCCGAGGCGTCGCACCATTCCAAGCCGTTGCAGAGGTCCCCGTCGTCGCAGAGGACCGGGTTCCCCGGAACGCATCCTCCCGCCTCGGGGTCGCAGGTCTCGAGCCCGTTGCATGGATCCCCGTCGGTGCAGGACCGCCACCGGAGCGGCTGGCAGGACCCGTCCCGGCACCGGCTTTCCAGCACGCAGGGGTTCGCCAGGACGCACGAATCCGTGTTGGCCTCGTGGACGACCCCGACGGCCGGATCACACCGGTCGTCGGTGCAGAGATTGTCGTCGTCCAGGGGCAGCGGGGTCCCGACGCAGGTCCCCTGGTCGCACCGGTCGTCCACGGTGCAGGCGCTCCCGTCGTTGCATCCGGTCCCGGTCAGCGGGTCGTGAATGCAATCCCCGGCCTCGCAGCGGTCCGCCGTGCACGAGTTGCCGTCGTTGCAGTCCGGGGTCCCGCCGGGAACGCAGCGTCCCTCGACGCACCGGTCCCCCGCCGTGCAGGGGTCCCCGTCCTCGCAGCCTCCCTCCCGGGCCCGGTACACGCACCCCTGCCCCGGGACGCAGGCGTCGTCCGTGCAGGCCTCGTGGTCGTCGCAGACCACCGTGGCCTCCCCCTGGCAGAGGCCCTCCCGGCAGACGTCGTTCCGGGTGCACGGGTCCAGGTCGTCGCAGGACTCCCCCTCGGCGGTCGGAACCGCCACGCACTGCCCCGTGGCCGGATCGCAGGCCTTTCCCAGGCATGGGTCCGGCAGGTCGTCGGGGCAGGACACCACGGTCTCGGGGTCCACCTCGCAGGCCCAGGGGGTCTTCGACCGGTCGCAGAACAGCGTCCCGTTGCAGAGGTCCCCGTCCTCGCGGACGGCGCAGTCCACGTCCTCGGCGCACTGGCAGACGTTGGTCCCGGACACGCAGTCCCCGGAACGGCACGCGTCCCCGGTCGTGCAGGGATTCCCGTCCTCGCAGGCCGCCTCCTCGGCGGCGTCCTGCCGGACGCACTGGCAGGTGCCCGGGTCGCAGACGGCCACCTCGCAGAGGCCCAGGTCCGGGAACGCGTCCTGGCAGTCCCGGTTCTCGCGACACTGACACGCATCGGCCACCTCGCCGGGTCCCGGGTCGGCCGCCGGGACCTCGGAAGGCGAATCGCGCCCCGGGTCCCCCGGTCCCGGATCGTCCCCTCCGCCGGGGTCCACCGCCAGGTCCGGGAGGTCCGGGGAGGCATCGGACCCCGCGTCCCCGGGGGATACCGATCCCCCGGAGCAGGCCCAGGCGAAGAGAACCACGGCGGTCGCCGCCATCCGCCATCCGGTCGTCCTCATGGTCACCTCGCGCGAAAGAATCCCTTGCGACGCCCCTGTTCCTGTCACGACGTGCTTCCGGAGGGCATTCTACGCAGGGAGGGGGGCCTCTTCAAACGGGGACGGGGCCGTCGTCCCGGAAAAGGCCCGGAGGAAGGCCCGGACCACGGCGGGGTCGAACTGCCGGCCGGCTCCCCGCTCGATCTCCCGGCACGCCTCCTGGTGCGAGAGGGCGGCCCGGTAGGGCCGGTCCGAGGTCATCGCGTCGTAGGCGTCGGCCACGGCGATCACGCGGGCCACCAGGGGGATGCGCTCCCCGGCCTGGCCGTCGGGGTACCCCGTCCCGTCCCAGTGCTCGTGGTGGTGCAGCACCGCCTCCAGGGCCTCCCGCAGGAAGCCCACCGGGTGCAGGATGCTGTCGCCGATCACCGGGTGGCGCTCGATGGCCGCCCGCTCCTCCGTGTCCAGGTGCCCCTTCTTCAGCAGCACGCTGTCCCGGACGCCGATCTTGCCGATGTCGTGCAGCAGGGCCGCCTGCTCCAGGCACTCCCGGTCCGTCGGGGACATCTCGAGGCTGTCGGCGATGCGCAGGGCGTAGTTCCGGACCCGCTCCGAGTGCCCCCGGGTGTAGGAGTCCCGCATCTCGAGGGCCTGGGCCAGGGCCCGGATCGTCTGGTAGAAGTTCCGCCGGTTCGCCTCGTTGAGCCGGGCGTTCTCCAGGGCCGCGGCGATCTGGTGCGCGAAGGTGGCGAAGAGTTCCAGGCTCGTGTCGTTGAAGGCGTGGGGCTTCGGGCTCTCGGCGGCCAGCACGCCCACCGCGCCGTAGGGTCCCATCAGCGGGGCGACCATCTCGCACCGGGCGTCGGGGCGCCCCGGCAGGTGATCCGGCACGCCGGAGACGTCGGGGATCAGCAGGGGCTGTCCCTGCTCCAGGCACCGCCACGATACCCCCTTTCCCCGGGGAATCCGCTGGCCGTTCCGGACGCCGCCCTCGAAGCCGTAGTGGGCCCGGACCACCAGGTCCTCCCCGTCCCGGAGCAGCAATGCGCAGGACCGGAAGAAGAGCGACTGCCGGGCCAGGTCCAGGGCGCCCGACACCAGCCCGTCCAGGTCCGTGAAGGTGGCGATCCGCAGGCCGATCTCGTTCAGGGCCGTCAGGTCCTTCGCCCACCGGGCCAGGCGCTCCTGCTCCCGGAAGGCCGTTTCCACCAGCCGGACGTTCCGGATGGCCACCGAAAGGTTCGCTCCGAAGAGGCCGAGGGCCTCCTCCAGGTCCCGGATCGCCCCCTCGGGCTCCTTCCGACGCCCGACCAGCAGCCCGACCCAGTCCGCGTCCACGGGCAGGGGCACCGCGCACCACCACTGCCCGTCCAGGCAGGCCGCCCGGGCCTTGGAAGCCTCCCGGAGGCCCGGCATCCACCGAGCGACGGCCTCCCGGGACAGGTACAGGGCCTCGGCCGGGTGGAAGCCCCGGGAGCACGCCAGCGTCCCCTCGCCGGCCAGGTCCCGGACCGGTTCCTCCCGGACCTCCCAGGCGATCACCGCGCCGGCCTCGAAGTGGAAGATCCGCTCGGCCCACCAGAGGCCTCGTTCCAGGACCTCCCGGAACGAGTGCCCCTGCTGGACCTCGACCCCGGCATTCGCAAGCCACCGGAACCAGCTCATGGCGCAGGCACCCCCGTGGACCTCGTCCCAGGCTAGCACCCGGCGGGAACCGTTGCCAAACCCGTGCAATGCCCGGGGAAGGGCGTTGCCAAGAACAGCCCTTGATGGCACCCTTGGGTCCGGAGTCGGTCGCCGGAGGAGGGACCTCGGATGAGTGATCACCCGTCGCTGTATGCCCTGCTGCTGGCCGGTGGCAAGGGGACCCGGTTCTGGCCCCTGTCCCGGGAGGACCACCCCAAGCAGTTGCTGAAACTCTTTTCGGAAAAGACCCTGGTCGAGGAGACCTACGACCGGATCCACCCGCTGGTCCCCAGCGAGCGGGTCTTCGTGGCGACCTCCCTGGGACTGGCCCCGAGGCTGATGAGCCTGTTCCCGAACATCCAGCGGGAGAACTTCATCGTCGAGCCGCTGCCCCGGAGCACGGCCCCCTGCATCGCCGTGGCGGCCCGGATGATCCGCCGGCGGGACCCCCAGGCGGTGATCGCCGTGCTGCCCTCGGACCACTTCGTCGCCGACGTCCACACCTTCCAGGAGGTGATCGAGGCGGCGGCGCTCCGGGCGTCCCGGGGGTCCATCGTCACGCTGGGCATCACCCCGACCCACCCGGAGACCGGGTACGGCTACATCCGCTTCGGGGAGTTCGAGGACGACATCGAGGTGGCCGAGACCCACTTCCGGCCCCGGGTGATCCAGGCCTTCGTCGAGAAGCCGGACCACGCCACCGCCGTGGGCTACCTGAAGGCGGGGCGCTACCTGTGGAACAGCGGCATCTTCGTGTTCCGGGCCGACACGATGGACGAGGCGATCCGGCGGCACCTCCCGGGACTGGCGGAGGCGGTGGACTCCCTGTTCCAGATGGGGGCCGTGGACCCGGACAGCGACGAAGCGCTCCGGGTCTGGAGCGCGATGCCCGCCATCAGCATCGACTACGGGGTGATGGAGAAGGCCGAGGGGCTGGTGGTGATCCCCGCGTCCTTCGGGTGGTCCGACGTGGGGACCTGGCGGGCCCTCACCTCCTTCCCGACCGACAGCAACGAGAACTTCGTCTACGGCCGGGTGCTGGCCGTCGATTCCCGGCGCAACGTCCTCTACTCGTCGTCGGGGCTCCTGGCGACCCTGGGGCTCGAGAACATGGTGGTGGTGGTGACCCGGGGGGCCGTGCTGGTCTGCCCGGCGGACCGGACGCAGGACGTCCGGATGCTGGTCGAGGAACTCCGCAACCGCAACCAGACCGAGTACCTCTGACCTTCGAGGAGACGTCGATGAAAGTGGCGCTGGTGGGCCTGCCCCAGAGCGGCAAGACCTCGCTGTTCCAGGCCCTGACCGGGTCCTCGGGGCATTCCTCCCGGGGATCGTTGAACCTGGGCACCGTGAAGGTGCCGGACCCCCGGGTGGACCGGCTGGCGGAGATCTACCGGCCGAAGCGCCGGGTCTATGCCACGGTGGAGGTCGTCGAGGCCAACACCCCGGCGGCCACCGGGGAGCGGCGCCCGGGCCAGTCGGCCCTGGACGCGGCGTTCCTGAACCTGGTGAAGCCGATGGACGCCTTCCTGCTGGTGCTGCGGGCCTTCGACGAGGAGGGGCTCTGCGACCCCCGGGCGGACCTCCGGGTCCTGCTGGACGAAATGGCCTTCGCGGACCTGCTGGTGCTGGAGTCCCGGCTGGAGCGGGACGAGGCGGATCGCAAGAAGGGCAAGCCCGGCATGGCGGCCGAGGAGCGGGAGGCCCTGCTGGCCTGCCAGCGGCTGCTGAACGACGGGCGGCGCATCGTCGAGGACGAGTCCCTTGCCCGGAACCCCTGGCTGCGGGCCTACGCGTTCCTGACGGCCCGGCCGGCCATCGCGGTGCTGAACGTCCGGGACGAGGACGCCGCGGCCGGGGCCTCGGTGCGGGAGCGGTTCGGCCTGCAGGACCCCGGGCTTCCCTGCTTCCCGTGCAGCGCCCGCCTGGAGGCCGAGGTGGCCGAACTTCCCGAAGAGGATCGCCCGGCGTTCCTGCAGGAACTGGGCATCTCCGAGCCCGCGGTGAACGTCGTGCTGCGGGAGGTGTACCAGGCCCTGGGGCTCGTGTCCTTCCTGACGGCGGGCGAGGACGAGTGCCGGGCCTGGCCCATCCGCCGGGGGACCCTGGCGCCCCAGGCCGCGGGGGTGGTCCACAGCGACATCGAGAAGGGCTTCATCCGGGCCGAGGTGATTTCCTACGACGACTTCATCGCCCTGGGAAGCGAGGCGGCGGCCCGGAAGGCCGGCCGCTACCGCCTGGAAGGTCGCGACTACGCGGTCCAGGACGGCGACATCGTCCACTTCCGGTTCCACGTGTGAAGCCTTCCGGCCAAACCCTGCACCGCAGGCCGACCTTCCGGCGGCGGCCGCCTCCGTCTGCCGGGGGTTCCCCGCAGCGGTCGCCGGGAACGCCCTACCGTCCGGCGGAAATCTGGGGCAGAATCCCGCCCATGATCGAGGCACCGGCCAGTCCTGAAGTCCGCGCCGTCCATCGCATCATGGCATGCACCGCAAGGGAGTCCTGTCGCACATTCATGCTAGACACGGCAGGCAGGGTCGGCGGTTCGACCAGCCGACCATGCAACGGTTCCCGGAGGTATTGATGGCCCGTCTCGAAGACCTCCAGACCGGCGCCCGCGTCCGGGGCCTGACCCCAGAAGGCATCACCACGGTCAAGGCCGTCCAGTGGTACGGGGACCACGGGGTCGAGGTCATCTTCGAGGCCGGGGGCCATCTCCGGAACCGCCTCGTGTACCGCACGGACGAGCCCACCCTGGAACTCGTGGCCGGGGGCCGCCCGTGGTCCTTCGACGGGGACGGCGACCTGCTCCGGCTGGTTTCCGAGGCCCTTCGCATCCGACTGGCGTGGTTGTTCGACCCGTACCTCGCCGTAACCACCTCGGTCATCGAGCCCCTGCCGCACCAGATCAGCGCCGTGTACGAGGAGATGCTTCCCCGCCAGCCCATGCGCTTCCTTCTGGCCGATGACCCCGGCGCGGGCAAGACCATCATGGCGGGCCTGCTCATCAAGGAGTTGATCGTCCGGGGCGAGTTGGAGCGCTGCCTCATCGTGTCGCCGGGCAGTATCACCGAGCAGTGGCAGGACGAGTTGGCCGAGAAGTTCGGCCTGGAGTTCGACCTTCTGACCAGCGACATGATCCAGGCCAGTCGAACGGGCAACCCCTTCGAGCAGAAGAACCTGCTCATCGCCCGGCTCGACCACCTCTCCCGCAACGAGGACGTCCAGCAACTCGTCCGGTCGGCCCCCGAGTGGGACTTGATCATCTGCGACGAGGCCCACCGGATGTCGGGCCACTACCTGGGCGGCGACCTGAAGCTGACCAGGCGCTACCGGCTGGGTCAGTTGCTGGGTACCCGCTGCCGGAACTTCCTGCTGATGACTGCGACCCCCCACAACGGCAAGGAGGAGGACTTCCAGTTGTTCCTCGCCCTGCTGGACGGGGACCGCTTCGAGGGCCGGTTCCGGGACGGGGTCCACACGGCCGACCCGTCCGACCTGATGCGCCGCCTCGTGAAGGAAGACCTGCTGCGCTTCGACGGCCGCCCGCTGTTCCCCGAGCGCAAGTCCTACACGGTCCAGTACGAGATGTCCGACGCCGAGGCCGCCCTGTACGCAGAGGTCACCGACTATGTCCGGGAGGAGATGAACCGGGCCGAGCGGTTCGCGGACGACGAGGCGCAGCGCCGGGTGAACGTCGGGTTCGCGTTGATGACCCTCCAGCGGCGGCTCGCGTCCTCCCCCGAGGCCATCTTCCAGTCCCTCACCGGCCGTCGCGAGCGGCTGGAGAAGCGCCTGCGGGAGACCCGGATGCAGATGCGCGGGGAGACCGCCCGGGTCGCGCTCGGGGACGACGAGCCCCGGATGACCAACGCCGACCTCGACGACCTCTACGACGACGCCCCCCAGACCGAGCGCGAGGAGGTCGAGCAGGCGCTGACCGACAACGCGACGGCCGCCCGCACGGTCGAGGAACTGGAACTGGAGATCACCCGCCTGAAGGCCCTGGAGACCCAGGCCAAGGCGGTCTGCGTGTCCCGCAGGGACGCCAAGTGGAACCAGTTGAACGCGATCCTGGACGACCCCCTGATGGTGGACGACCACGGGCACCGCCGGAAGTTGGTCGTGTTCACCGAGTTCAGGGCCACCCTGGCCTACCTGGCGGACCGGATTCGCACGCGCCTGGGCCGGTCCGAGGCCGTGGTCGAGATCCACGGCGGGCTCACCCGCGAGGACCGCCGCCGCATCGTCCACGCCTTCATGAACGACCCGAACGTCCTCGTGCTGGTGGCCAACGACGCGGCGGGCGAGGGCGTGAACCTCCAGCGCGCGCACCTGATGGTCAACTACGACCTGCCCTGGAACCCCAACCGCCTGGAGCAGCGGTTCGGCCGCATCCACCGCATCGGCCAGGACGAGGTCTGCCACCTCTGGAATCTGGTGGCCAAGGACACCCGCGAGGGCGACGTCTATTTCACGCTCCTGCGCAAACTGGAGGAGGAGCGCGAGGCCCTGGGGGGCAAGGTCTTCGACGTGCTGGGCCGCCTGTTCGACGAGCGGCCCCTGGCCGACCTGCTGATGGAGGCCATCCGCTACGGGAACGACCCCGAGGTGCGTGCCCGGCTGCACCGGGCCGTGGACAACGCCACCGACCGAAACCGGCTCCGGGAACTGCTCGAAGTCCGCGCCCTGGTCCACGACCGGATGGACACGACGAAGATCCAGGCCATCCGGGAGGACATGGAGCGGGCGTCCGCGCGCCGCCTCCAGCCCCATCATGTGCAGGCGTTCTTCACGGAGGCGTTCTCCCGGCTGGGCGGCCAGATGGCTCGCTGCGAGGCTGGGCGGTTCGAGATCCAGCACGTCCCCGCTCCCATCCGGGAGCGCGACCGGCAGGTCGGGACCGGGGCACCCGTCCTGAAGCGCTACGAACGGGTCTGCTTCGAGAAGGACAAGGTGGACGCCCAGCCCCGCGCCCTGCTGGTCTGCCCTGGGAGCCCGCTGCTGGACGCGACCCTGGACCTCGTGCTGGAGCGCCACCGGGACATCCTGAAGCGCGGGGCCGTGCTGGTGGACGAGCACGACGACGGGCTGGAGCCCCGCCTGCTGTTCTACCTGGAGCACTCGGTCGTGGACGGCCGCGTCGTGAGGAAAGGCGAGCATCAGGTGGTCTCAACCCGGATGCAGTTCGTGGAGGTCCGCCCGAACGGGTCGTTCGCGGATGCGGGCATCGCCCCCTACCTCGACTGCCGCGCGGCCACCGAGGCCGAGCGGGCCATGCTGGGCCCGGTCCTCGACGCCGAGTGGATGCGGGACGAGGACTGGGAGCACAAGGCGATGGGCTTCGCCATCCAGCACCTCGTCCCCGCCCACGTCGAGGCCGTCAAGGCCCAACGCCTGCCCCTGCTGGCCAAGGTCGAGCAGGAGGTCAAGGCACGGCTCCAGAAGGAGATCAACTACTGGGACCGCCGGGCCGAGGACCTGAAGGTCCAGGAGGCCGCCGGCCGGAAGACCCGCCTCGCCGCCGAGGACGCGACCCGGAGGGCCAACCTCCTGGCCGATCGCCTCGAGCGGCGGCTCAAGGACCTGGAGCGCGAGCGGGCCATCGCGCCCCTGGCCCCGCGGATCCTGGGAGGTGCCCTGATCGTCCCCGCCGGGCTCCTGCGGCGGATGCAGGGACCGATCGGGGTCGAAGAGGCCCCGGAGGACCACCGCGACGAGGTCGAGCGCCTGGCGATGGAGGCCGTGATGGCCGCCGAGCGGGCCCTGGGCCGGGAGCCCCGGGACGTGTCGGCCCAGCGGGGCATCGGCCACGACATCGAGTCGCGGGACCCCGGGACCGGCTTCCTGTATTTCATCGAGGTGAAGGGCCGATCGGGCTCCGACGACCAGGTGACGCTGACCCGCTCGGAGGTCCTCTGCGCCCTCAACGCGCCCGATCGCTTCCGGCTGGCCCTGGTCCTCGTGGAGGACGGACAGGCCCGAGACCCGGTGTACGTGCGGGACTTCGACTTCGGTCAGCCAGGGTTCGCCCAGACGAGTTCGACCTACTCGCTGGCGTCCCTGCTGGCGCGGGGAGGGCCGCCGTCATGATCACTCTCGAGCAGATTGAACAATGGCTGGCCGCCCGTGAAGACGAGCACGTCGAGTTCAAGGAGGCCAGGAACTCCTGCTCCTTCGACGAGTTGACGCGGTACTGCGCGGCCATCGCCAACGAGGGCGGCGGCCACGTGGTCCTCGGGATCACCCCGAAACTGCCCCGCCGCGTGGTGGGCTCCCAGGCGTTCCTCGACCTCCCGGGCGCCGTCCAGGGTCTGCTCCAGAAGGTCCACCTCCGCATCGAGGCAGACGAGGTCCCGCACCCGGATGGCCGCGTGGTCGTGTTCACCATCCCTCCGCGCCCCATCGGCACGCCCTTGGAGGTCGGCGGCACCTACTGGATGCGGGCGGGCGAGAGCCTGACCGGCATGACGCCCGACAGGTTGAAGCGCATTCTCGATGAGGCCGTGCCCGACTTCTCCGCCGAGGTCTGCCCCCGCGCGACCTTCGCGGACCTCGACCCGACCGCCATCGAGACCTTCCGGTCGTTGTGGCGCAGGAAGTCCGGCAACGCCGCCCTCGATGGCCTTCCCCAGGTCCAGTTGCTGGAGGACGCGGGCCTCCTGGCGGGCGGGGCCGTCACCTACGCGGCCCTGGTCCTGCTGGGCACCCAGAAGGCGCTGGGCCGCCTGCTGGCCCAGGCCGAGGTGGTGTTCGAGTACCGCTCGAACGAGGAACCCGGCCCGGCCAACCAGCGCGTCGAGTTCCGCCAGGGGTTCCTCCTGTTCTTCGATGAACTGTGGGGGCTCATCAACCTCCGCAACGACCAGCAGCATTTCTCGGACGGTCTGATCATGCGGTACGTCCCCACGTTCAACGAGGACGCCTGCCGCGAGGCCATCCTGAACGCGGTGGCCCACCGGGACTACCGCAGCGGGGCCTCGGTGTTCGTGCGCCAGTACCCGCGCCGACTGGTGGTCGAGAGCCCCGGGGGGTTCCCGCCGGGCATCACCGAGGAGAACCTGCTGTACCGGCAGAACCCGCGCAACCGCCTGCTGGCGACCTCGCTGGCCCGGTGCGGGCACGTGGAACGCGCCGGGCAGGGCGCGGACCGGATGTTCCGGCTGTCGGTGATCGAGGGCAAGCCGCTGCCCGACTTCACGCATACGGACGAGCACGGCGTGTTCCTGACGCTCCACGGAACCGTGAAGGACGGCCAGTTCGTGAAGTTCCTGGAGAAGGCCACTGCCGGGACGGGCGTGGCCTTCGGGCTCAATGAACTGCTGGTGCTGGCGCATGTCCACGACTGCGAGCGCCTCCCCGAGCGGCTCGGGCACGCCCTGGCGCGCCTGCTGGACCTGGGAGTGGTGGAGCGGGTGTCCCGCAACCGGCTGGTGCTCTCCAGCCGCTACTACCGTTTCGTCGGTCGTCCCGGCGAGTACACGCGGCACCGTGGCCTCGACCGACAGACCAACAAGGAACTCCTCCTGAAGCACGTCCGGGAATGCGGCCCCGAGGGAGCGCCCATGGGGGAGTTGCAGCAGGTTCTGCCATCGAAGTCCCGGGCCGAGATCAAGCGCCTGCTGGCCGAATTGCGCGAGGAAGGTCGGGTGACCATGGAAGGTCGAACCCGGGGTGCAAGATGGTTGATTCCCATTGGCTCCAAACCGGACGGGCACCCATGAAAACGAGCCAATCCCATCGCGCAACCACCCGTCATGAAACGGGAAGATTGGACCGAACCCATCGGCTCGCTGTTCTTGTTCGAGCCGAACGACGACCATCCGAAGGAGACCGAGTCCCATGACCACTCGCAGGAAGTTGATCGAGGTGGCCTTGCCGCTGAAGGCCATCAACGAGGCGTCGGCTCGGGAGAAGTCCATCCGGCACGGGCACCCGTCCACGCTGCACCTGTGGTGGGCGCGACGGCCCCTGGCCGCCTGCCGGGCCGTGCTGTTCGGGCAACTGGTGGACGACCCCTCGGCATGGCCGGACCTGTTCCCGACCGAGGAGGCCCAGGACCGGGAGCGCAAGCGCCTGTTCGCCCTCATCGAGGAACTGGTCCAGTGGGAGAACTCGACGAACGAGCGGGTGATCGGGGCCGCCCGCTTGGAGATCGCCCGCAGCATCGCCCGGGGCCGGGTCGCGGACGGGATCGCGGACGCGCGGGATCACGCGGTGCTGCGCATCACGCCCGCGGCGGAACCGAACCACGTCCGGGACCTCTCCCCCGAGGACCGCAAGGTCGTGGATGCCTACCTGGCCGAGGTGGCTCCGCCCGTCCACGACCCCTTCGCCGGGGGCGGGTCCATCCCGCTGGAGGCCCAACGCCTGGGACTCCGGGCCATCGCCACGGACCTGAACCCGGTGGCCGTGCTGATCAACAAGGCCCTCATCGAGATCCCGCCGAAGTTCGCGGGCCGTCTCCCCGTCAACCCGGAGTCCCGGGGACGCCGGGAGACCGTGGCCCGGACCTGGAATGGCGCCCAGGGGCTGGCCGAGGACGTGCGCCATTACGGCCGGTGGATGCGGGACGAAGCGTTCAAGCGCATCGGGCACCTGTACCCCCCGGTCAAGGTCACCGAGGAGATGGCGGCCGGAAGGCCCGACCTGAAGGAGTACGTCGGGAAGGAGTTGACGGTCATCGCGTGGCTCTGGGCGCGCACGGTGGCGAGCCCCAACCCGGCCTGCGGCGGGGCCCACGTCCCGCTCGTGTCGTCCTTCTGGCTGTCGAAGAAGCCCGGCAAGGAGGCATGGGTCGAGCCCGTGGTGGACCGGGCCGCCGGGACGTGGCGATTCGAAGTGCGGGTCGGCAGGCCCGCCGACCCGAGGGCGGTGGAGGCCGGGACCAAGACGGGGCGGGGCTCCTTTCGATGCCTGCTGACGGGTGACCCGATTCCTCCAACCCATGTCCAAGCAGAGGGCAAGGCCGGACGCATGAGGGATCGCCTGATGGCCATCGTGGCCGAGGGCCAACGGGGGCGGGTGTACCTCGACCCGCTGCAAGAGCACGAGCAGGCCGCCCGGTTGCCACCGCCCGGATGGACCCCGGACTTCGAGTTCGCGAAGAACTCGCGTCACATGACGCCGTGGGTGTACGGACTGGACACCTTTGCCAAGTTGTTCACCCCCCGGCAACTGACTGCGCTGGTGACCTTCTCGGACCTCGTGGCCGAGGCCCGGGAGCGGGCCCTGGCCGATGCCCTCGCGGCGGGCATGCCCGAAGGAGAGGGCCTCGAAGCGGGCGGGTCCGGGGCAAGGGCGTATGGCGAGGCCGTTGCGACCTACTTGGCGTTTGCTACAGACCGTCTTGCAGACAAGTCCAGTGCTTTGTCGTGGTGGATGCCTATTGGGGACAAGATGGCCCCAACGCTTTGCCGAAATGCACTTGCCATGGTTTGGAACTTTGCGGAGATGAACGGCTTCTGTTCTGTGACATCGAACTTCGAGGCATCCCTTGAATGGGTCTCGGAAGTGATTGACGAAGCGCAATGCGGACTCATGGGACAGGTCGGACAGGCCGACGCAACTGAATCAACAGGAAAAGGGAGTGTCTTCTGCATGGACCCTCCCTATTACGACAATGTCCCTTACGGCGACTTGTCGGACTTCTTTTACGTCTGGCTGCGTCGTTCACTTCGGACCGAACATCCGCGTCTCCTTGCAACACTTCTTGTGCCGAAGGCCCAAGAACTCATTGCAGAGCCGTTTCGACATGGAGGACGGGCTGGTGCCGAACATTTCTTCGTTCAAAAGATGTTCGTGCTGCTCGGGAAACTGGCCATGCATTCGGACGATGCAAGACCGACGACCATCTTCTACGCCTTCAAGCAGAGTGAGACCGGGGAGGATGGCACAAGTTCCACCGGGTGGGAGACATTCCTCAAAGGAGTCATCGAGTCCGGTCTTGCTGTCAGTGGCACGTTGCCGATCCGCACGGAACGAAGCGGAGGGCTGAGGGAATTGGGGCGGAACTCTCTGGCCTCCTCCATCGTGCTGGTCTGCCGCAAGCGCCCCCAGGACGCCCCCACCATCACCAGGGCCGACTTCCGCCGCCTCCTCCGCTCCGAACTCCCGGCGGCCCTGAAGGCCCTCCAGCACGGCAACATCGCGCCGGTGGACATGGCCCAGGCCAGCATCGGGCCCGGCATGGCCATCTTCTCCCGGCACGCCAAGGTGCTGGAGGCCGACGGCACGCCGATGACGGTCCGCACGGCCCTCCAGTTGATCAACCAGGCCCTCGACGAGTACCTGGCCGAGCAGGAGGGCGAGTTCGACACGGACACGCGCTTCGCCCTGACCTGGTTCGAGACCCGGGCCTACGAGACCGGGCCCTTCGGGGAGGCCGAGACCCTCGCCAAGGCCCGCAACGTGTCGGTCGCGGGCGTGGTCGAGGCGGGCATCCTCCACGCCGCTGCCGGGAAGGTCAGCCTGCTGCGCCGGGACGAGATGCCCGACGACTGGAACCCCGAGACCGACAAGCGCCTGACCGTGTGGGAGGCAACTCAGCACCTCATCAAAAGGCTGGAGACCAAGGGCGAGCAGGCAGCAGCCGACCTCCTGGCCCGCCTGGGGGCCCGCGCGGCCCCGGCCCGGGACCTCGCCTACCGGCTCTACACCACGTGCGAGCGAAAGGGTTGGGCAGAGGAAGGACGGTCCTACAACGGCCTCGTCGTGTCCTGGCCCGAACTGGAGAAACTGGCCGCCGCCCGGACGAGGCGCCCGACCCAGGGAGACCTGCTGTGATCCGCTTCGGGAATCGGCGTTTCGGATCTAGGATCGACCCCGGACGAACGGGAGGGGGCCCATGATCCGCAGTTTCACCGCGAAGGCCTTCAAGTCCCTCCTGGACGTCCGGGTCGATCTGGCCAGCGTGAACGTCTTCGTCGGGGCGAACGGAAGCGGCAAGAGCAATCTCCTGGAGGCCATCGGCCTGCTCTCGGCGGCGGCCAGCGGCCGCGTGGATGACGGCCGCCTGATGGAACGGGGAGTCCGTCCCGGGCTTCCGCGGCTCTACAAGACCTCCTTCCGGAACACCCGGTCCAGCGCCGAGATTCGCTTCGGGGCCCAGGGCGACGGGGCCTCCTACGAGGTGGGCCTCTTCGCTCCGATGGACGACGCCGCGCCGGTCTGGCGCTATCACACGGAACTGCTCCGAGAAGGGCGAACCCGGATCGTGGGCCGTTCCCACCACTCCCGGGAGCGATACAACCCGGAAGCCGGGCTCGCGGCGCTGAAGCGGGTCGATCTCCGACCGGAGACCCCCGCCGAACGACTGCTGCGGGGTCTGGAGGAATACGGGATCTACTCTCCCGCCACCGATTTCCTGAGGGGCGTCATCCCTGATCCCTCCCAGCGGAATCCGGTGGGGCTCCGGGGCGGACGTCTTCCCGAGGCCCTCGCCGGCCTGATCTCCTCGTTGCGGGCGCGCCGGGACCTCTTCGACCGAACGGGCAGCGATGACGTCTTCGATCGTGTCCAGGACGAGATCCTGGAGATGATCGACTGGGCTGAGACCTACCGGGCGGTTCCCCTGGACCGGGCACCCCAGGCCTCCTCGGTGCCGAGCGCGAGGACGGTTCTGCTGTTCCGGGACCGCCATATGGCCCCGAACCGGAACACCCTGACGGGATACGATGCCAGCGAGGGTGCGCTGTTCGTGCTGTTCAACGCGGTCCTGGCGTTGCACCCGAAGGCCCCCCGGTTCCTGGCCGTCGACAACGCGGACCACGGGCTCAACCCGAGACTGGCCCGGAGGCTGATGTCCTGCCTGTGCCGATGGGTCCTGGAACTGGCGCCGGAACGGCAGATCCTGCTGACCACGCACAATCCCCTGGTGCTGGACGGACTCCCGATTCAGGACCCCCGCGTCCGGCTGTTCACGGTGAGCCGTTCCGCCAAGGGCAGGACGGTGGTCGCTCCGGTGGTCCTCGATGATCGCTTGAGGAAGATGGCGGCCCAGGGCTGGACCTTGTCCCGACTATGGGTGATGGGTCACCTCGGAGGCGGCGTCCCCGATGTATAGGCTCCTGGTCGTCTGCGAAGGACCCACCGACCTGGCCCTGCTGGAGGCGGCCTTCGGCTGCCGACTGGACGACTACGTGGTGACCGTTCTGCAACCGGAAAGGAGCACCCTCCAGTCCCTGGGTCCCCACGGTGGAGGCTGGAAAGGGGTCCGCGCCTGGTGCGAACAGGTGCGGGAGCAGGGGGGGCTCGGACACCTGCTGACCCAGGGTGACGTGCTGGTCCTGCATGCCGATGCGGACATTGCGGACGACCCGGAGGTGGGATGCCGGAAACCGTGTCCACCGGCATCAGACACCACCGACGCCGTCCGAGGCGTGATCCGGGGGTGGCTCGGAGCAAACCGGATCCCGGACCGCGTCGTGCTGTGCGTGCCCTCCAAGGCGACCGAGGCCTGGGTCTTCGTCGCCCTGTTCCCGGACGATCCCAAGGTCGCGGGAATCGAGTGCCGCGATGCCCCCGAGAGCCTTCTGGTCGGACGTCATCCCAGGCTCGTGCGAAGAAAAGGCTCCGAATACCGGAAGGACCGACGGACTTACGAGTCCTTGAAGGACCGTTTCCGGGAGCGCTGGCAGGACGTCACCGAACGATGCAGCGAGGCCGCGCGCTATGATGCCGACGTGGCGGCCGTGGTGCCCGGTTCCTGAACCCTCCCGAGAAAGGAGATGGGCTCGATGGCGATGACCAACCGCGAACGGGTGCAGAAGGGCTTCGAGTGGCTCCGTCAGGGACTCGTGCCCTACGCCGAGCGGGAGTTCCAGAAGGCCTTCGGCGCGAACTGGTCGGTCCTGGTCGAGGAGCGGTCGAGGGCGCGCATCGACCGGGAGAAGGACGGCAGCATCCGTTGGGACACGGCCGCGCTGCTGAAGACCATGATCGACACCTGGAACGAGGTGTTCGCCGCCACGCTGGGACGCTTCGAGCGTTCCCTGGTGTCCGAGTTGCTGGAATTCCGCCACCAGTGGGCCCACGAGAAACCCTTCTCGTCCGATGACACCTTGCGGGCCCTGGATTCGATGCAGCGCCTGTTGCAGTCGGCCTCGGCCGCGAGCCAGGCCGCCGAGGTCGAGGCCATCAAGTTCGAGTTGCAGCGGCTCGTGTTCAGCGAACAGGCCCGGGCGAAGATCCGCAGCGCGTCGGCGATCGAGGGCTCGCCCAGGGCGGGCCTGAAGCCCTGGCGGGAGATCGTCACGCCCCACGAGGACGTGCGGACCGGCCGGTATCAGCAGGCCGAGTTCGCGGCGGACCTCTTCAACGTCCACCACGGGATCGGCGGCCCGGAGTACACGGACCCGGTCGAGTTCTTCCGGCGCACGTTCATCACGGACGGTCTGCGGGAACTGCTCGGGGGCGCGTTGCTCCGCTTGACGGGCAAGGGGGGCGACCCCGTGGTCGAGTTGCAGACCAACTTTGGTGGCGGCAAGACCCACTCGATGCTGGCCCTCTACCACCTGTTCGGGGGAACGCCCACCACCTCGCTGCCGGGCCTGGAGCCCATCCTGCGGGCGACCGGAGTGGCCAAGGCGCCCAAGGCCAACCGGGCCGTCCTCGTCGGCACGCACCTGTCCGTGGGCGAGGTCATGCGGAAGCCCGACGGCACCGTGGTGCGGACCCTCTGGGGCGAGATGGCCTGGCAGTTGGGCGGCAAGGAGGGCTTTCGGCTGGTGGCGGACTCCGACGCCAAGGGGACCAGCCCGGGCGCCCAGGTCCTGGTCCGGCTGTTCCAGGACCATGCCCCGTGCCTGGTGCTGATCGACGAGTGGGTGGCCTACGCCCGCAACACCGTGGACCGGCGCGACCTGCCCTCGGGGGACTTCGAGGCCCAGGCGACCTTCGCCCAGGCCCTGACCGAAGCCGCCAGGGCCGCCGAGCGGACCCTCGTGGTGGCCTCGGTCCCGGCCTCGAAGATCGAGGTGGGTGGCCAGAACGGCGAGTTCGCCCTGCAGACCCTGCGCAACGTGTTCGAGCGGCTCGGCACTCCCTGGAGGCCCGCCAGCGCGGACGAAGGTTTCGAGATCGTCCGCCGGCGGCTGTTCGAGCCGATCACCGACAAGGACGCCTTCGCGCACCGCGACGCGGTGATCGATGCCTTCCTGCGCCTGTACGCGGAGAACCGGGCGGACTTCCCCTCGGGGTGCTCCGAGGGCTCCTATCGCAAGCGCCTGGAGGCGGCCTATCCGATCCACCCGGACCTGTTCGACCAGTTGTACGGGGAATGGTCCACGCTGGACAAGTTCCAGCGCACCCGCGGCGTGTTGCGCCTGCTGGCCAAGGTCATCCATCGGCTCTACGAGACGAACGATGCGGGCCTGCTGATCCTGCCCGCGAGCATCCCCATGGACGACCCCGGCGTGAAGTCCGAGTTGACCCGCTACCTGGACGACGTGTGGGAGCCCATCCTCAGCGAGGACGTGGACGGCCCGAACAGCCTGCCCCTGGAACTGGACCGGGGCAACGCCAACTTCGGCCGGTACTCGGCGTGCAGGCGGGTGGCCCGGACGCTCTACATGGGCACCGCGCCCGGTGCGAAGGGCAAGAACCCCGGGATCGACGACCGCCGTGTGAAACTGGGCTGCACCCAGCCCGGCGAGGCCCCCGCCATCTTCGGGGACGCCCTGCGGCGCATCAGCGATCGGGCCAAGCACATCCATCAGGATGGCAATCGCTACTGGATCTCCACGAAGGCGAACCTGAACCGGCTGGCCGAGGACCGGGCCCACGGCCTGTTGCAGGAACCCGAGGCCCTGCACGCCGAGATCGTGCGGCGCATCCGGGAGGAGCACCGGAACAAGGCCGCCCGGGGTGATTTCGCCGGCGTGCACTGCTGCCCCGACAACACCTCCGAGGTCCACGACGAGCCCGAGGCCCGGCTGGTCATCCTGGGCCCCCAGCACGCCCACCGGAAGGGCCAGACGGACACGCCGGGGATGAGGTTCGCCAGGGTCCTGCTGGAGCAGCGGGGCAATGCCCCCCGGATCCACCGCAACAGCCTCGTGTTCCTGGCTCCCGATGCCGCGCGCCTGGGCGACCTGATCGAGTCCACGGCCCACTTCCTGGCCTGGAAGTCGATCCTGGAGGAGCACGAGGCCCTGAATCTGGACGCCTTCCAGCGCAGGCAGGCCGAATCGAAGATGAGAGACGCGGACGAGACGGTGAAGTCCCGCATCCAGGAGACGTGGACGCTGGCCCTGATCCCGGCGCACCGGGAGCCCGCCCCGGGTGCCGAGGCCCGGCCCGAGGATTGGGTCGCCTGGGACGAGATCCGCGTCCAGGGGTCCGACCCGCTGGCAAAGCGCACGGCCACCAAGATCCGGAACGACGGCGCGCTGGTCGTGGCCCTCGGCGGGACCAGCCTCCGGCTCCACCTCGACAAGTGGCTCTGGAAGGACCGGGATCACGTGCAGGTCGGGGAGTTGTGCCAGTGGTTCGCCCGCTACCTGTACCTCCAGCGGGTGGTCGGCCGGGAGGTGCTGATCGAGGCCATCCGCGACGGGCTGAGCCAGATGCTCCCGGACGACACCTTCGCCATCGCGACCGGATACGACGAGGCCGCCAAGCGCTATGTCGGGCTCAGGTTGCGTGGCCCGGCCGTGATCGAGGACACCAGCCTGCTGGTCAAGCCCGCCGTGGCCAAAGCCCAGATCGAGAACGACGGAAGGCCCAAGTGCCCTGCCTGCAGGGCCGTCGAGCCCGCCTGGAACCCGGGCGACCAGACCTGCTCCCAGTGCGGGCACCGCCCCCCGAACCCCGGCCAGGCCAGGTGTCCCCGGTGCGCAGCCGGAAAACCCCACTGGGAGACGGGGGCGACCCGATGCGGGAAGTGCGGGTACGAGCCCGCCGGTGGGATCAGGGCGTGTCCCCGGTGCGGGGCCGGGGAACCCGCCTGGAACGCGGCAACCGGGCGCTGTGCGGCATGCGAGCAGCCCCCCAAGGCGATCCCGACCGTGTTCGTCGGGTCCGTTCGCCTGGACGGCACCCGCCCCGTCCCCCAGATGGCGCGGATCAACGACGAGGTCCTTCAGCACCTGTCCACCCTGCCCGGGGCCCAGGTCGACATCCGCCTGGAGGTGCAGATCCGGGTCAGGAACGGGGTCCCCGACGACGTGGTACGAACCGTGAGCGAGAACGCCCGGACGTTGAAGTTCGACTCGGCCGGGTTCGAGAGGGAGTAGAGACCCTTGAAGGCCCGCTACAAGTTCCTCTGCGACCATTCCATCGGCCTCGCCCTGTCGGCCATCGAGGTCTACAACAAGCCGACCTTCCGGGAGCGCGAGCAGGTCTTTACCATCCTGATGGTTGCTGCATGGGAGAGCCTGTTCAAAGCCAAGTTGCTCTTCGACAACAGGAACCGGATGAGCCTTCTCTGGGTCAAGGATGGGCATAGGTACAAGAAGAATCGGGCGGGAGAGCGCCTCACCATCGGGCTGCCCGAGGCCATGAACCGATGCCCGGTCCCCACCGTCGTGAAGGAGAACATCGAGCGGCTGATCGAGGTCAGGAACGCGGCCGTGCATCTCACGGCCGAGTCTCCGGCCTTGCCATCGCTGGTCTTTGCCCTCGGGGCCGCGTCCCTCCGCAACTACGCCCGCTTGGTCCGCACTTGGTTCAATGTGGGCCTGAACGACTACGAGTTCTTCATCCTGCCGCTCGGTTTCGCCTACCCGTTCAAGACACTGTCACTGGCAGACGTGAAGCACGAGCCCGAGGAGGTCGCCCGCTTGCTGGGCCTCATCGCGCAGGCGCAGGACGAGAAGCGCGCGGACGAGGACGACTACCACCTCGTCTGCGAGATTGAGATGCAACTGGTGTCCGCCAAGAAGGTGACCGAAAAGACCGACATCGTGGCGGGGGTCACGGGCGACCCGGCCCAGACCGTGGTCGTGAAGACGAAGGTGCGACCCATCGACCAGTATCCGTTGCGATTCTCGGACCTCTGGAAGCAGGTCGTTGCGGCCGTTCCGGGGGCGAAGCAGGGAGCGGTGTTCGAGGTCATCCGGGTCCACAGGATGAAGGATGACCCCAAGTACTGCTGCCACAACTACCGGAGCAAGGCCGACGAACTGCGTGGTCCCGACAAGTTGACCCCCGTCCTGTACAACGACGACGCGCTCCGGTTCATCATCAAACAGATTCAGCCCGGCAAGTGAGGGACCGACCGTGCAGACCGGCTTCCTCCGCTTGCCCGTGGTGGGCAGGTTGGAATGGTGAGTCGCTCAGGAGTGGAGCACCCGGCCCCTGCGAGGGAGGCAGGAGCCGCGCGCTTCCTTGCGCCTAGCGGTTGCAGCCGTTCGGACAGATCCAGTACCCCCGGGCAGGCTCGCCGCCGCTACAGAGTCGCGGAATCCAGTATTGCCCGCAGTGGTTGCACCTCGACCCGAAGTTCCACTCGCTGTCGATGGAGACGCCGACCTTGCGGAGTTCCATCTTCCAGCAGTTCGGGGGGCCGCAGTAGAGTCCCCGGACGTGGTGAGGTCACTGCTGCACGGGGGCGTGGTGTTGCTGATGGGGGCGGAGGCAGACGCGTTGTGCGGTGCGGGGTACGGGGAGCGCAGCAAGGACCGTTCGAATCACCGCAACGGGTACCGGGTGCGGGACTGGGACACGCGGGTGGGCACGATCCCGCTGGCGATCCCGCGGCGGCGTCACGGCAGCGACTTCCCGGACTGGCTGCTGGAGCACCGGCGCAGGGCCGAGCGGGCCCTGATCACGGTGGTCGCGGGGGCGTACCTGCTGGGCATCTCGACTCGGAAGATGGAGAAACTGGTCGAGACGCTGGGCATCCAGTCTCTGTCGAAGTCCCAGGTGTCGGAGATGGCCCGGGAACTGGACCAGATGGTCGCGGACTTCCGCAGCCGGCCGCTGGCCGGGGCTACCCGTACCTGTGGCTGGACGCGATGGTCGTGCGGTGCCGGGAGGGCGGCCGCATCGTCCACGTGGCGGTGGTCGTGGCCAGGGGCGTGGGCACGGACGGCCACCGCGAGGTCCTGGGCATGGACGTCTTCACCACCGAGGACGGGGCGGCCTGGGTGGCCTTCCTACGAGGCCTGGTGGCCCGCGGGCTGTCGGGGGTGCACCTGGTGGTCTCTGACGCCCTCGAGGGCCTCAAGGCGGCCGTTGCCTCGGTCCTGCCGGGCGCCTCCCGGCAGCGCTGCCACACCCCTTTCGCCCGCAACCTCCTGACCCGGGTCCCCAAGAGCGCCCAGCCCCTGTTCGCGGCCGCCGTGCGGTCCATCTTTGTCCAGCCGTCGCCCGAGGACGTCCGGGCCCAGCACGTCCGGGTCGTCGCCCAGATCGAGCGCTTCCCCCAGGCCGCCGCGCTGCTCGAGGAAACCGGGCGCGACATCCTGGCCTTCACCGCCTTCCCCAAGGAGCACTGGCGCCAGATCTGGTCCAACAACCCCCAGGAGCGCCTCAACAAGGAACTTTGTCGCCACACCGACGTCGTCGGCATCTTCCCCAACAGGGAAGCCATCATCCGCCTCGTCGGCGCCGTCTCGTGCGAGCAGCACGACGACTGGGCCGTCGCCAGACGACCCATGAGCCAGGAGTCCCTGGCAGGGGCCGTCAGGAAACAGGATTCTCAGCAGATCACCGAGGCAGGAATGCCGAAACTCGACAGCCCTGCGGCGCAGTCACCCAAGGAGGTGACACGGTGTCCATCTCTTACACCACCTTGACGGACTTGACCCCGGCCAAGGAAGCCCTCCGACACCAGACCACGCGCTCGGCAATCCCGTTCTCGCCGCAGATCGTCCCGATCCATGAAGGCATCCCGTGTCGTGGTCTTCCGGTCATCCTTGACTTGGCACCTCCAAGGTGCCACCATGGACCTGTGGAGAAGCGGAAGCCACATCACGATCTGGCCGCCTTCAAGAAAGCGTTCTCGACCCCGGACGCGCTCCGGGTCACGAAGACGGCCCTGATGGACGCGATGCGGCTCGGCTTCACGAGGGCCGGGATGGTCGAGGTCATCCAGAGCATGAAGAGCAAGCAGTTCTACAAGTCGATGACCGCGCTGGCCGACCACTCCACGTGGCAGGACGTGTACCACGTGCCGTGGGACGACAAGGTGCTGTACGTGAAGTTCACCGGGGAGTGCGTGACCGGCTTCCTGTTGCTGTCGTTCAAGGAGAAGTGACATGGGCAAGACCATCAAGTGCCATGAGTGCGGGGCCGACATGGTCCGGGACGTCCGGCCCGGCGACGTGACCTACAAGGGGCACGTCGTGAAGATCGACCAGCCCGGCTGGTACTGCCAGGGGTGCGACGAGATCGTCCTCGAAGGCCCCGACTCGGCCCTGACCGAGCAGGCATTCGTCCAACTGAAGGCCGAGGTCGATGGCATCCTGCCCCCCGGCGAGGTCACCCGCATCCGTCGGAAACTGGGGCTGTCCCAACGCCGGGCCGGGGCAGTCCTCGGGGGCGGCCCGAGGTCGTTCCAGAAGTACGAGAGCGGCAAGGACTGGGTGACCCGCTCGATGGCGAATCTCCTGCGCCTGCTGGACCGTGATCCTGCCCGGCTGGCCGAGTTGGTCGCAGCGAGCGAGGGGCGGACCGGGGCGGTCAGGGCGCGGAAGCGTCCGACGACGGCGAGGGCCAGAGGCCCGCGCGGTTCCGCAGAGACAAACGGGGGCAACAACGCCTGACTTCCGGGAGTCATTGGGCCTTGAAAATTCGATTCAACGTGTGAGGCGCTCCTCCGAGAATCCGAAGACCCGGGCCAGGCAGGCGCCGCCGGGCTGTTCCGCTTCTGGAGGGAGGAACCGCGCGGCCGAGCGAGCCCCCACGGCCACGTCAGAGCGATCCGCTTGCGGCCAGACCCGCGAGGGGAACCAGGTCCGGGTCGAACGGGATGACTCCCCAACGCAGGGCGATCACCGGCATGCCGATCCGCTCCTCCAGCCCTCGAACCGAGAGAATCTCCGCGTTCCCTCCGCCGACGACGACTTGTCGAATGGATCCGACCTGGCCCCGTAGCCACGGCAGGATGTCCCGGAACAATGCAGCCACCCGCAACGTGAACTGACGTCGCACTTCGTCGTAGTCCCAGGACGGCCGGGCATCCTGGACCCAGTCGAAGAACGGACGACCCACGACATGATGGGCCCTCCAGGCCTCTCGAAGGTCCTGTCCGCAAGCCTCTGCCAGGCAGCGCATGGGGTTCGGGCAATCCCCGATCTCAATGGGCCTCACGGTTCCGTCCGCCAGGCGCATCGACAGGCCAATCCCGGTTCCGAGGACAAGGCAGCATGAGGGAAGGGGGTCCGGCAGCGAGCACAGCCGCAGGACTTCGGCTGTGCCGCAACCCCAGGCCACGGCATCGTTCATCAGCCGGACCGGCCGGGACCACATCCGTTCGACCTGCGACCGGAAGTCGGCGGGAACGCCTCTCTGACGGACAAGCCACCCGTCCAGACGACCGTTCCCGTCCACGGTTCCGGGAATCCCGAGCGCGATCGAATCGAAGGGTCCCAGGTCCCGGGCGATGCTGGCCCAGTGGTCCGGCGACAGGACGAAGGGCAGCGTCCCGTTCAGCCATCCGATGGATCGGATGGCCCGGATGCGGGCCTCCGCCAGCACCTTCAACGAGCAGCGTTCCGGGAGCACCGTTGCCCGGATGCGCGTACCTCCGATGTCCGCGACCAGTCTCTTTGCCATGGCATCCTTCGCGTTCCGTCGGAACCGGATTGTCTCACCGATGAAGGGTGGCGCCAAACCCGGAATGTTCACTGTGCCGGGAAGCGCCACGCACGCACCATGCCGGCGTTCGAATCCGGGCTTTCGCCCGTTCTCCTCGGACCTCCCTCCCAGCGCGGACCCGTCGATGTCCCAGGTGCGTGGTGAGATTTGCGACGTCGGCTGGTCTGCCAAGGAGGATGACACATGGACAGGACACGGAACGGGTCGAGGCGGGAATGGATCGCACTGGGAATCCTGGGGATGGCCCTGGCGGCCGGCGGGGCCGGGTGCGGGGGCGGCGACGGCTGCGGAACTGGGAACTGCGCCGGATGCTGCGTGGCGGGGATCTGCGTGGCGGGGACCGAACCCGGGGAGTGCGGAACGGGCGGCCAGGCCTGCCAGGTCTGCATCGCGGGACTGGACTGCCAAGGCGGAACCTGCGTCCCCTCGACGACCTCCTGCGGGCCGGGCAACTGCCCCGACGGCTGCTGCGACGGGAACCTGTGCCGATCGGGACGGGATTCCTTCGCCTGCGGAACCGGGGGCGATTCCTGCACCGTCTGCGAGGGTTCCCAGGCCTGCCTGAACGGCGGGTGCAGCGAGGTCGGCGCCCTGTGCGCGTCGTCCTGCGATGGCTGCTGCGTGGGAAACCAGTGCATGGCCGGCACCACGCCGGACGCCTGCGGCCGGGGCGGGCAGGCCTGCAGGACCTGCCGGACCGAGGAGTTCTGCAACGGGTCGGGCCAGTGCCAGTGCACCCCCTCCTGTGCCGGCCGGCATTGCGGGGACGACGACGGATGCGGCGGCACCTGCCAGGATGCGCCCTGCCAGGCCCCCGGGTTCGTCTGCCAGCAGGGGCGGTGCGAAGTGGACCCGGCAGGGTTCTGGCAGGTGTCCGTGATCCGGGCGGACATCGCCTCGTCGGGACCCGACGGCGACTACTGGGACGCCGCAGGGGGGCTCCCGGACCCCTTCGTCTGCGTCAGCCTCGGAGGTGTCCGGAAATGCACCTCGACGAAGCAGGAGACCCTGGGACCGGTCTGGCGGGAGTCGCTGCATCGGGCGGCCGCGTCGTCCCTGATGGGGGACTTCCGGTACGAGATCGTGGACGAGGACCTGTCCTCGAACGACCTCATCTGCGCTTCGTCCTCGGTCCGGGCCATCCGGGAGGACTTCGTTCGGGGTTCCCTGACCATCGGCTGCGCCTACGCCACCGTGGAACTCGCCCTGGAGCCGCCGGAGGGGCCGGAGGAGACCTGCACGGCCTCCGCGTCCTCCGTGCACGACGGTTGCCTGCGGTTCCGCCAGGCCCTCTGCAACCGCCTGATGGAATGCGCCATGTTCGCCAGTCCGGTGGAATGCGGAACCTGGTTCGACTCGGAGAACGGATTCGGGGGTTGCAACCCCGATGACGTCCGTCCGATCGGCAGTCCGGCCAGGTTCCAGGAATGCATCTGCGGGCTGTCCGAGGCGTCGTGCGAAGGTCTTCGAATCGGAATCCTGACGGCCATTCCGCCCTGCGGCGAGTGGGTTTCCTGAACCTGCCCCCCACCCGCCCGACGGGACCGTCAGCGGGGCGGGAACAGGAAGCGCAGCGCGGCGGGGAAGCGGGCGGACCAGGCGGCCTCGTTGTGCACCTGGCCCACCCCCAGCAGGCACAGGAGGTCCCGGTCGGGACGCAGGAAGGCGTTCCAGTCGGCGTAGCCCGGCGGCACCGCGGCGGACCAGGCCAGGGCCGGCACGGTGGCGGGGTCGGCATCCAGGGGGAAGTCGGCGGGGGCCGTGGCCGGGTCGCCGTCGGTGTCCCACTCGGGACGGTTCGACCATCCCAGGCGGATCAGGGCGTTGCGCGTCCAGTCGGTGTAGGCCCGGCCGTCCCAGGCATAGGCGGGATCGTCGCCGCCGCCGGGGGAGTAGCCGCCGTCGCCGCTGTCCAGGTACACCTTCAGGGCGCGCTGGGCGGCCGTAGGCGGCGCCTGGGCCATCACCTCCCGCATGGAGGGCTTCTCCTCGGTGCCGCTCCCCGCCTCACCGACCCAGAAGGACGGCGACAGGGCGGCCACCTTGCCGAAGACGTCGGCGTGCATCCAGGCGATCCAGAAGGCCGAGATGCCCCCCAGCGACGATCCGCCGATGGCGGTGTCCCGGGGGCCCGTGCGGGCCGGGAACTCCCGGCGGACCCGGGGCAGCACGACGTCCACCAGCAGGTCGGCGTAGGCCGGCAGTTTCGGGTGCACCTGGACGGGGTTGCCGGTCCCGGTGACCCAGAAGTCCGTGTACAGGTACTCGTCGATGCGGTTCGCGGTGGTGACGCCGACCAGGATCACGGGCTCGATGGCCCCCGCGGCGACCAGTTCCCGCGCCGTGCGGTCCACCAGCCACGATCCGTAGGGGGCCCGGGGGTTGTCGAAGACGTTCCACCCGTCCTGGAGCAGCATCACGGGAAAGCGGCGGGCCGGGTCGGCGAAGGCCTCGGCGGGGACGTACACATAGGCCTCCCGGGGGTCGGGCAGCGCGGTCGAGGCGATGCCCTGGAGGCGGGCGATGCGGGGCGTGCCGGAGCGGTGCATGGCGTGGTTGATGCTGATGTCCGTGAAGCGGATCCAGCGGTTCCGGCCGTCGTCCATCCAGGTCCCCCCGGCGAAGAGCCGGTACTGCCAGGCGTCCCGGTCCCCGGGAACCGGCGGCACGTCGGCCCAGAAGGTCCCCGGCCGGCAGGCGACGGCCGTCATGGGAGTCTGGCCCCAGGCGTTGAACTCCCCGCGCAGGGACACGGCGTCCGCCCCGGGGTCCACGATCAGCGTGCAGCCGGTGTCGTCGCACGCCGGGCCGTCGTAGCGCTCCCCCAGGAACCGGGTCAGTTCCTCGGGGGACTGGCAGTTCCGGACCGCGTCGCGGACGTCGGACCGGGTGGCCCGGGGCGGCGGAGGCGGCGGGCCGGGGTCCGCGCCGGGATCGTCGGGCGATCCCGGGTCCCCGGGGGCCTCGCCCGGATCCTCGGGAAGACCGGGGTCCGCCAAGCCCTCGGCCCCGCCGTCGCTTGCCCCCGCATCCCCCGGGTCCAGGGCCTCGTCCTGGCGGTCGCCCCCGTTCCCGTCGCCCGATCCCGAATCGTCGGCATCGGTCCAAGCCGGGGCGTCCGTCCAGTCCGCCACGTCCTGCCGCCCGGCGTCCCGCCCCGGATCCCCGATCCCGACGTCGCCCCCGTCGTCCCTCTCCCAGGATCCGGGCGACCCGCATCCCGCCGTGAAGGCCAGGACAACCGCCGCGACCCCGACGACGATCCCCCGTCCACCCTGGGACCGGACCTCCCTGCGCATCGCCCCCTCCCGCCCTCAGGCGACGCCCAGGCCGAAGTCCCGCACCGCCCGGTCGGCCACGTGGCGGCCGATGGCGATGGAGGCCGTGGCGGCCGGGGACGGCGCGTTCAGCACGTGGATCGACCGGGGACCCGGGGCGATGGCGAAGTCGTCCAGCAGCGTCCCGTCCCGGGCCAGGGCCTGGGCCCGGATCCCCGGGACCCCCGGCACGACGTCCCCCGGTCCCACGGCCGGCACCAGGCGCCGCATCGCGGCGACGAACAGGCGCCGGCTCAGGGACCGCGCCACCTCGGTCAGGCCCATCGGCCAGAAGCGCCACGCCATGCGCCAGAAGCCCGGCCAGCGCAGCGTGTCCCAGGCGTCCCGCAGGTTGAAGGCGAAGGCCCCGTAGCCCTCGCGGTGCCAGGCCAGGACCGCGTTGGGACCCGCGTGGACCTCCTCCCGGATCCCCCGGGTGAAGTGCACGCCCAGGAAGGGGAAACGGGGGTCCGGCACCGGGTAGATCAAACCCCGCACCAGTCCCTGGGCCTTGGGCCGCAGGTCCCAGTACTGCCCCAGGAACGGCACGATGCGCACCCCCGCGTCCACCCCGAAGAGCCGGGCCACCCGGTCGCACTGGAGCCCCGCGCAGTTCACGGCGAAGCGGGCCGCCCGGTCCCCGGCCGTCGTCCGGATCGCCAGGCCACCCTCGAGGACCCGCACGCCCAGGACCCTGGCCCCGGGAAGGACCGTTCCCCCGGCCTGCCGCACCTCCTCGGCGAAGGCCCGGGTCACGGCGGCGAAGTCCACGACGCCGGTGTCCGGCACCACCAGCCCGGACAGGCCGGCCACGGCAGGCTCGAACTCGCGCATCCCGTCCGACCCCACCCGACGGAGCCCCGACAGGCCGTTCGCCCGGCCCCGCGCCTCGAGGTCGTCCAGGCGGACCGCCTCCTCGGGCGTGGTCGCCACGACCAGTTTTCCGCAGCGCCGGTGGGGAATCCCGTGCTCTTCGCAGAAGTCGTACAGCGCCCGCCGCCCCTCGGCGCAGAGGGTCGCCTTCAGGCTCCCCGGCCGGTAATAGATCCCCGAGTGGATCACGCCGCTGTTGTGGCCCGTCTGGTGGGAGGCCAGGCGGGGTTCGGCCTCCAGCACCTCCACCGACAGGCCCCGCCGGGCCAGCGCCATCGCCGTGGCGCACCCCACGATGCCGCCGCCGATGACGGCCACGTCGGCGGGTTTGGAGATGCCGGGGGCGTTCATGGAGGTTCCAGCCCTGGCCCGGCGAGATGATACCGCACGTCGCGGTCCGGGAATGGCAGAGGGATGCGGGGATCCTGTCCCGGATGGACTGGAGTGGCTACCGGAGGATCCTGCTGGCCGTCAGAACCGCATGCGGCCGCCGATGCCGACGGTCTTGCCGTCGAAGGCGTTGCCGACGGCCGGCTTCAGGTTGTCCAGGGCGAAGGACGCGTAGAGGTCCAGGCGCCCGCGGACCAGGGTGCCGCCCACCGTCAGGGCCACCGGGATGGCGACCCGGTCCCCGAAGGACCCGGCGCTGGGGCGCAGGCCGAAGTCGGTCCCGAAGGTCAGGTCCAGGAACAGTTGCCGGATGGGGTTGTAGGACAGGCCGTACTGGAGGCCCAGCGTGAACTGGGGCATGGCCCCGCCCGAGGTGGGATAATCGTCGGCCACGAAGCCCAGGTCGAAGTTCAAGGCCGCGTGGACCTTCAGCATGTCCCGGACGGCGATCCACTGGAACGGCACCCCCAGCAGCATGCCGACGCGCTGCTTGCCGAAGGAGTCGATGAAGGTGCGGTCGCCGGGGGCGTAGAGGTGCAGTTCGGCCGCCAGCATGTCGATGAACCGGTAGCGGGCCCCCAGGTCGAACCCGCCGAACTTCGTCCCGGAGAGGCCCGACGAGTACTTCATCGCGTCGATGACCAGGCCCAGTTCGAAATTCCGCACGACGCCCCACTGGGCCCCCACGCCCAGCGTCATGTCCTTGGCCATGCGGCCCTTGTTCAGGCCCAGGCCGAAGTCGAGCCCGGTCTGCACCATCCCGGCATCCAGCACCAGCGGCCGGGCGGCGTAGGCCTCCGGATAGCCGCCGGACGGATCGATGTCCTGGGCCGACGCGACCACGGGCAGCACCAGGGCGGACAGGAACGGAATCAGTCGCTTCATGGTTCACTCCTCGTTGCGAAATGTCCTCCACGCGGCCGGACCCCCCGGCCGCCCATGCCGCGCCTCCCGCCGACCGGCCGGCTCCCGTCCACCCGGGGATGGCCTTGCGACGGGCGCGGCGCCCTGCCGTTTCGCAACGGCCGTGCCGGACGCGGTCCCGGGACGAACCAGGAGCCCCGCGGTCCGGTAACGGCCCGTCCCGCCCAGGGTTTCCCCGATCGGGCACCGGGCCGGCGGAAGCCGCTCCTCCTCCCTGCGTTGCGTGCTGGCCGTGCGGTTCGGCACAAGGCCCGTGTGCGGACGCACGGCGGTCGTCGAGGCCCCTGGGAGATCCCGTCCCGGCCGTTCCAAGTGCCCGTCGTTCCTGTATCTTCCGGGCGATCCGCAGCATCCGGACGACGGAAACGGGAAGATGGAGGCGGTGGTTCTGTCCGGGCGAGGCGGGACATGGGAACGTGGAGAACCTGGCTGGTGCTGGCGGCATGGACCGGGTGCCTGGCCCAGGGCAAGGAGGTGCCGATGGCAAGGCCCGATCTGACCCCCGAGGAGCGGCGCATCCTCCAGGGGAAGGGAACGGAACGGCCCTTCACGGGACGGTACTGGAACCACCACGAGGCGGGAACCTACCTCTGCCGGGGCTGCGGGGCCCCTCTATTCCCGTCGTCGGCGAAGTTCGACAGCGGCACGGGATGGCCCTCCTTCGACCAGGCCCTGGAGGGGGCGGTCCGGGAGGTTCCGGACCCCGACGGGGAGCGGGTCGAAATCGTCTGCGCCCGGTGCGGAGGCCACCTGGGCCACGTCTTCCGGGGCGAGGGCTTCACGCCCCGCCAGACCCGCCACTGCGTCAACAGCGCCTCCCTGGAATTCCAGCCGGAATAGTCGCGGTGTTCGCGGTATCATGCGGTCCGTCGGGCACGGGAGCGCGCGATGGAACGGACCGTCACCGGGAGGACCCGCCCCGGAACCTGGAAGATCGCGGCCGCGGGAAGGATCCTCGCGGCGACGATGGCGGGGCTGTGGCTCGGCGCCGCCTCGGCCGACGCCCAGGTGACCGCATCGGACGTGGCGCTGATCGAGGACGTGGGGGGCCAGATCCAGAAGGCGGCCGGATTCACCGCCGACGCCTGGCTCCAGAAGGCCGCCTGCCGCTTCTACGAGGTCACGGCGGGGGTGCCGTCGAACCCGGAGATCCTCTTTGTGTTCACGACCTACGCTCCGGACCTCCTGGGGGACGTCCAGAGCGGCCTGACGGTCTTCCAGCAGACCCGGGGCATCGGCAAGGGGCGCGTCGATCAGCGGGCTGCCTACTGCGCCACGGGGCGCTTCCTGCGCCACGCCGTGAAGATGGGGTCCCTGACCAACCTGCCGGAGGACCCCTTCGCCCGGCTGCCCCGCCGCCCGGAACTGCCCATGAACGCCGTGCAGGTGATGGCCCACGAGCACGGCCACCACTGGATGGCCCATGTCTCGTACCGCCTCGATGACGGCCTGCCCCAGCACTGCGACCTGAGGGCCCGGACGCCCTCCTCGGAGCCGGTTTCGGGCAACTGCGACGGATACGCCCCCTCGGAGTTCGGGCTGCACTGGTCGGCGCTGTTCGACTCCGGGGGCATCATGTTCGGGAACCGCATCGAGGAACTGCCCGACGGGACCTTCCGCTTCTACAACGACGGGCACCTGGTCTTCGGCCCGCTGGATCGCTACCTGATGGGCCTGCTGCCGGCCGAGTCGGTGGGACCGCTGCTGCTGGTGCGGACGCCCGATTCCCGGATCCAGCCGTCGGACTATCCCGTCTCCGGGGAACTGATCGTGGAGGGGACGGCCCGGCGCCTGTCGGTGAGGGATGTCATCGCCTACGAGGGCACCCGCCATCCCGAGCGGGAACCCTGCCACTGGAAAGGGGCCATGGCGCTGGTCCACCCGCCGGGGAAGCCCCCCTCCCAGGCCCAGGTGGACCTGGTCGCCCGCTATGCCAACGCCTACGAGTCCTTCTATGCCGAGGCCACCGGAAGGCTCGGTTCCATCGACCTGACGCTGGACCAGCGGGGTCTCGGGACCCGCGAATGCCCCGCTCCCGGGGGAGGTCCGCCTCCGGAGGATCCCCCTGAAAGCCCGCCCTCCGCCGACCTGCCGGGCGGGGAAACGGGGCCCCGGGACGTCGCCGAGACGGCCGGGAGCGAAGGGACGACACCGGGGGAAGTGGCCGCGGAACTGCCGCCTGGACCGGATCGTGGAACCGGGGAGGAAACCGGATCCGGCACCCAGGAGGACCACGGGGCGGAGGCCTGCGAACCGGGAACGCGCAGGTGCCACCCCCTGGGCAACGGAATCGTGCAGCAGTGCGCCGAGGACGGCCGATCCTTCCGGGAGGTCGCCGACTGCGGACTGGGAGGCCTGGTCTGCCGGGACGGGACCTGCGTTTCGAAGGGCGGAGGCGGATGTCGGGCAGGCGGATCCCCGGTTCCGGCGGGGGCCCCGTGGGTCCTGGCCGCCCTGGGGCTGGCGCTGATCCTCCGCCGTTTCCGGAACCCGGCCGGGAACAGGTGAACGTCCCCGAATGTTCCGGTAGATGGGGAACGGGTCCCGGACCCGGGGAGACCGCGATGGGGCAGACGGTTCGCAAATGGTTCCCGGTAGTTGTGTTGGTCAAATGGGTGACTGTCCCCTGGTGGCTGGGCTGCGGGTCGGCCCTGCCCGACCCGGGAGGGGATGCCCGCGACGTGCCGGTGGAGGACGCGGCGGACATCGGTCGGGACCCGGCGGAAACGACCGGGGATCCCGGGGACCTCCTGGTCGTGGACGTGAAGGGGGATGAGCCGGCCCCGGAGATCCCCGGGGACGCGCCGGACGCCCCGGACGCGCCCGACGTGCAGGACGTGACGGCCCCCCCGAGGCCCGAGGCGATCCACGAGGTGCGCACCCGGCCCCGGACCTTTCCCGACGGCCCCTGGACCCGGGACGAGGTGTCCTTCCCGGGACCGGCCCGGGGTCTTCCTACCGGCCCGGTCCAGGCGATCGCACTGTCCGGCAGGACCCTCTGGATCGCCACCGGATCGGCCCTCCTGGCGGGTCCCCCTCCCTCGGGCCCCTTCGTGGCCATCGACGATCCCGAAGGGATCCTGGCGTCGGCGCTGGACCTCTCTCCCCTGCCCGATGACGGCATCCTGGTCGTCACCGGGAGCGCGGTCCACGAGGTGGACGGGGCCGGGAACCTCGGCCGGACCCTCTTCCGGCCCCGGGGCATGGGAGACATCACCCGGGCCGTCCTCTGCGGCGGTCGGATCCGGGCGATCGCCGGGGGCAGGCTGATCGAGGAACAGGAAGGGGCCTTCGTCCCGTCGGCTCCCCCGGAGGAAGTCCGGGACATCGCCTGCCAGGACGGCGCCCTGCTGGCCCTGGAGGAACGGGGCCTGTTCCGCTTCTCCCTCCCGGCCTTCTCCGGGGATCGCCTCTGGACCCCCGAGGCCGGACAGGAGGCCACCCGGGTCCGGGCCTTTGGCCCGGCGATCCTGCTGGCGGGACCGGAACTGGCGATCCTTCTGTCGCCGCCTGCGTCTCCCGCGGTTCTTCGCCCGGGCCCCGGGGGCATCCCGACCCGGGGACTCACGGCCCTGGCCCTCTCTCCCTCGGGGCGATCCCTGGCCCTGGGCCACCCTGTCGGGGCCTCCTGGCTGGACCCCGCCGCGGGACGGGTGGATCACTACGTGTCGCCCCGGTGGCTGCCCGGGGACCGGGTCACGGCCCTGGCCTTCGAGTCCGAGGACGCCCTCTGGATCGCCACGACGGCGGGCGTGTCGCGGATCGCCTTCGGGGACACCGACCTGGAGGCGAAGGCCCGGCGCATGTTCCAGCAACTGCAGCGCTGGTTCGTCCGGATGGACGGCTTCGTGAGCCCCTGGGCCCGCTTCCCCTCGCCCGATGTCGATGAACCGGCCTCCCTCTACGACGACGACAACGACGGTCAGTGGACCCAGGAGGCCGTCGGGGCCTTCTGCCTGGCCTTCGCGGTGACGGGCGAGGAGTCCTGGCGCACCGCCGCCCGGAAGGCCATCCGCAACATGGCCCTGCTGATCGACGTGCCGGCCCGGGACTTCGAGAACGCCGGCCTGGGCAGAGGCTTCGTCGCCCGGTCGGTGGTCCGGGACGACGAGGGGGACCTCTTCGCCGACAAGGCGACCCGGTCCAACTGGCACCGGACGACCTTCGACGACGGCCACGACTACTACTGGAAGGACGACACGTCGTCCGACGAGATCACCGGCCACCTGTTCGGGTGGAGCCTCTTCCACGACCTGTGCGCCGAGACCGCCGAGGAGCGGGCCTTCGCGGCCAGGCACCTGGGGGACCTGGCGGGCTACATCCTGCGCCACGGCTACCGGCTGCTGGACATCGACGGCCTGCCGACCACCCACGGGGACTACAGCCCCGATCGCATCCCCATCGCCGTGGACGGCCTGGAGGCCTGCGCCGAAGCGGGCCACCCCCTGGACCGGTGCCTGGATTCCTGGGGAGGGGGCGCGTTCCTGGATTCCGTGGAAATCCTGGCGCTGATGCTGGCCGCGTGGCACGTCACCGGCGAGTCCCGCTTCCTGGACGCCTACGAGGAACTCGTGTCGGTGCACCGCTACGACGAGGCGGCGACCTTCCACCCGAACGTCGTGACCTGGACGGTCCACTCGATGGCGAACTACTGCGACCACGAACTGGCGGACCTGGCCTTCTACACGCTGCTGCGCTACGAGCCCTACCCGGACCGCCGGGCCCACTGGATCGCCCAGATGATGGCCGCCTGGGAGTACGAGGTCGGGGAGCGCAACCCCCTGAAGGCGATGACGATGGCCTCGGCACAGGAGGAGGTCCCCGGGCTGACCGAAGCGATCCGGACCCTGGTGCTCTACCCGGAGGATCTCCGGGAGTGGCCGATGGACAACGGGCACCGGGTGGACTACCTGCCGGGCGGGTCCGACCGGGCGGGCCGGGACCAGTTCCTGGCCGTCCCCCCCCACGACGAGATCTCGATCCTCCGCTGGGACCACAATCCCTACCGCGTGGCGGGGCACGGGGACGGCGCCTCCCGGATGGCCCCCTCCTTCTGGCTGCTCCCCTACTGGGGCCTGCGCTACCACGGGGTCCTGGACGGCACCGGTCCCGGGCCCCGTCCCTGAACGGTCCAGGACCCGGGGTCCCGGTCCCGATTTGCATTTGCGAAGCGACAGGTCTATAAGCCGCGCCGTTCCCGGACGGGATCCCGTCCGGCAGACCGAGGCCTGGGCCTGCCGTCCTCGCGACAGACCGTTGGCCCTCCGGGATGAAACGGAGGAGGTCCGATGGGGTGGCTTGCGGTGGCTTGCATCCTGCTCCTCGGGGGCGGGATCCTGGCGTGGATGATCCGGCGAAGGCCAATCGGATCCGCGTTGGCCGGGTCCGGCGCCGTGGTGGCCGGCAGCGCCGTCGCCCTGGCCGGTTCCTGGGACGTGCTGCTGGGAGGACCTGCCCAGTCCGCCCGGATCCCCTGGTCCCTCCCCCTGGGGAGCGGTTCCCTGGGACTGGATGCCCTGTCGGCCTGGTTCCTGACCGTCCTGCTGGTCGTGTCGAGCATCGTCGCGATCTACGGCGCCGGGTACCTGCGATCCGAGGAGGCGCACCGTCGCACGGGCGGGACGTGGCTCGCCTTCGACGTCCTGGTGGCCTCCATGATGCTGGTGGTCGCCGCCCGGGACGGCGTGACGTTCCTGGCGGCATGGGAAATCATGGCTCTCTCTTCCTTCGCGCTGGTCGTCTTCGACCACCCGGAGGCCCAGGTCCGCCGGGCGGGCTTCATCTACCTGGTGGCCGGCCAGTTGGGAACGGCCTGTCTGTTGGCCTTCTTCCTGATCCTGGACGACGGTTCGGGACGCCTGGCCTTCCCCCTGGGGAATGCCCGGATCGGGACGACGCTGCCCTTCCTGCTGGCCTTTCTGGGCTTCGGGCTGAAGGCCGGTTTCCATCCCCTGCACGTCTGGCTGCCGGAGGCCCACGCCTCGGCGCCCAGCCACGTGTCCGCCCTGATGTCGGGGGTGCTCCTGAAGATGGGGGTCTATGGCCTCCTTCGTGCCATCACGCTGCTGGAATCCCCTCCCCCCCTGGCCGTGGGACTGCTGATCCTCGCCGCCGGGTTCGCCTCGGGCCTGATGGGGGTGCTCCATGCCCTGGCCCAGCACGACCTGAAACGCCTTCTGGCCTACCACAGCGTCGAAAACCTGGGAATCATCGCCCTGGGTCTGGGTCTGTCCCTGGTCGGGCAGGCCACGGGGATGACCGCCGTGGCCTGGCTGGGCATGGCCTCGGCCCTGCTCCACGTCCTGAACCACGCGGTGTTCAAGCCGCTGTTGTTCATGGGTGCCGGGGCGGTCCTGCGGGCCGCCGGGACCCGGAGGATCGATCGCCTCGGGGGACTCTTCCGGCGCATGCCCCGGACGGCCCCGGCCTTCCTGGTGGGAGCGGCGGCCATCTCGGGCCTTCCCCCCTTCAACGGCTTCGCCAGCGAATTCCTGCTGTTCGTGGCGGGGTTCCAGGGCCTGGGAGGCGGCGCCGTCCTGCGGGCGTCGTCTCTGGGGGTGATCGGGGGAATGGCGCTCATCGGAGGACTGGCCGCGGCCTGCTTCGCCAAGGTGGTCGGCGTCGTCTTCCTGGGGGAACCCCGGAGCCCCGAGGCCGCGGCGGTCCGGGAGGTCCCGGCGACGATGTGGGGTCCGATGTGGGCCCTTGCCCTGGCCTGCCTGGCCGTGGGCATCTTCCCGGCCGCCGTGCTGGCCCTGGTGGCCCCGGCCGTGAACGCCGCCACGGGACTGCCGGGGCGCCCGGAGTCGATGGACCCGGCCCGGATCCTGGAACTGGTGGGATGGATTGGGGTCGGCCTGATCGGGCTGTCCCTCCTCCTGTGGGCGCTCCGGCGCCTGGCCGACCGCGGTCGCGGACCCGCCACGGCCCCCACGTGGGACTGCGGCTACGCGGCGGTGACCCCGCGCATGCAGTACACCGCCTCCTCCTTCGCCCGACCCCTGCTCGAGGACCTGGGCCGGGCCGTGGACGTCCGGGTGGAACGGGAAGGTCCCGAGGGGTATTTCCCGCCCCCGGGAAGGCTGGAGGTGCACGCGTCGGACCGGGTCCTGACGCAGGTCCTGGAACCCGCCTTCCGAGGGGCGGCCCGGCTCCTGGGCATGGGTCGGCGCCTCCAGCGGGGACGGGTCCAGGAGTACCTGCTGGTGCTACTGATGGCGCTGGTGGCGCTCCTGCTGGTCTGGAAGGAGGTCTGACCATGGTCCCGGAACGCCTGGCCGCCCTCGTCCTGGCCCTGGTCCTGTCGCCCCTGCTGCCCTCCCTGGTGGTCCGGGTCAAGGCCTTCTTCGGGGGCCGGCAAGGCATGCCGCTGCTGCAGCCGTATCTCGACCTCTGGAAACTCCTCCGGAAGGGGACCGTCCTGAGCCGCACCGCGACGTCCCTCTTCCGCCTCGGTCCGATCGTCGCCCTGGCGGCCACCCTGTCGGCCCTGGTCTTCCTACCCATGTTCGGGATGCCGGCGGTCCTGTCCTTCCCCGGGGACCTCGTGGTCCTCGCGGCCCTCCTGGGCCTGTCCCGCTTCGCCATCGTCCTGGCGGCGATGGACACGGGGTCCTCCTTCGAGGGGATGGGCGCGTCCCGGGAGGTCCACTTCTCGGCCCTGGCCGAGCCGACCCTGTTCCTGTCCCTCGCCGCCCTGGCCCACCGGGCCGGGAGTTCTTCGCTGACCGGGATCGCGGAGAACCTCGGGGATCTCCCCTGGTCGGACACGGCCCTTCCCCTGCTGCTGTGCGGTCTGTCGCTCTTCGTGGTGATGCTGGCCGAGAACGCCCGCATCCCCTTCGACGACCCGAACACCCACCTGGAACTCACGATGATCCACGAGGTGATGATCCTGGACCACTCGGGGCCGGACCTGGGGATCATCCACTTCCAGGCCGGGCTGAAGATGTGGATCTTCGCGGGGCTGATCGTATCGCTGACCGTTCATGCGCCCACGGAAGGCATCCCGGCGGGAGCGGGGACCTGGACCGTGGCCGTCCTCCTCCTGGTGTTGGGGGTCGGCGTGGTCGAATCGATCATGGCCCGGATGCGGTTGGTCCACGTGCCGCGCCTGCTGGTGGGGGCGGGAGTGCTCGCCCTGACGGCGCTGGCCTGGTCTTGAGGGAGGGGATCATGGTCCTCCAGGTCCTGCTGGCCCTGCTCGTGCTGTCCAACATCTGGCTCTACTTCAGTTCCCGCCTCCGGATCCACATCCGGCTGGTCGCGTTCCAGGGATTCCTGCTTGCCGCCCTGCCCCTGATCGCCGTCGGGCACTTCCCGGACGAGCGTCGGATCGGCCTGGCGGCCCTGACCCTGCTGGTCAAGACCTTCCTGCTCCCGGCCCTGATGACCCGAGCCGTCCTGCGGTCCGGGGTGCTCGACGAACCGTCCGTGTCCCGCAAGCACATCCAGATGTCCTTGGCCGCGGTCCTGCTCCTCGGTCTTTCGGTCTGGCTGGCCAGCCACCTGCCGGCGCCTCTTCCGGCACCGGCGGACCGCATCCTGGCGACCGCCTTCTTCACCTTGCTGACGGGCCTCTACCTCTGCGTGTCCCGCTCCCGCATCCCGAGCCAGGCCCTGGGCGTCATCCTGATGGAGAACGGCGTCGTCGCGGCCTCCCTCAGCCGATCCCAGGAAATGCCCGTCCTGGTGGAACTGGGCGTGCTGCTCGACGTGGCGGTGGCCGTCTTCGTGATGGTGGTGCTGATCCGGCACGTCGATGCCGAGTTCCGGTCGGTGGACGTGGAACGCCTGTCCGAACTGAGGGATTAGCCGATGATTGCCGCACTGCTGCTCGTGCCCCTGGTCGCGGCCGCGCTGGTGTGGCGCCTGGGCCGTCCCGGTTGGAACTGCCCCATCGTGCTGGCGGTGGCGGTCCTTCACGCCGCCTTCACGGGATCCTTCTGGGTGGACGACCCGGCACCCCTGCTGGACGGGTGGATCGGGCTGGACGCCGTCGGTCGATGGTTCCTGACGGCCACCAGCGTTCTGAACTTGGCCACCGCCGCCTACACCATCGGGTACCTCGGCCGGGATCGCCGGGGTGACGAGCCCAGGTCCCGGGCCCGCTTCTGCGCGCTCCAGCTGACCTTCCTGGCGACGCTGACCCTCGCCGCCCTCTGCCGCCACTTCGAACTGCTCTGGATCGCCATCGAGGCCACCACGCTCGCCAGCGCCCCCCTCATCTACTTCCACCGGAGCCGCCATGCCCTGGAGGCGACCTGGAAGTACCTGGTCCTCTGCTCGGTGGGCATCGGGCTCGCCCTGCTGGGCACGGTCTTCCTGGGCATCGCGGCCTCGGCGGCCCAGGGCGGCGGCCTGGGGCTGGATGCCCTGACCGAAGCCGCGCCGGACATGGACGGGAGCCTGGTGCGCCTGGCCTTCGTGTTCCTGGTGGTCGGGTACGGGACCAAGGCCGGCCTGGCCCCGATGCACACCTGGCTCCCCGACGCCCACAGCGAGGCGCCGTCGCCCGTGTCGGCGCTGCTTTCCGGCGCCTCCCTGAACTGCGCCGTGCTGGGGATCGTCCGGGTCCTGCCCCTGGTCGATGCCAGCGGCGGAGGCCCCTTCGCCCGGGGGATCCTGGTGGCCCTGGGACTCGCCTCCCTGCTCACCGCCGCGGTCTTCACCGTTGGACAGCGGGACTACAAGCGACTGCTGGCCTACTCCAGCGTCGAGCACATGGGCATCGTGGCCCTGGGCCTGGGGATCGGCGGGGTCGCGACCCAGGGAGCCCTGCTCCACGCCCTGGGCCATTCCCTGGTCAAGGGGATGCTGTTCCTGGTGTCCGGCAACCTGCTGTCCACCTTCCACACGAAGAAGGTGGACGAGGTCCGGGGAGCCCTCCGGCGGCGTCCGGCCTCGGGCTCGCTGTGGCTGGTGGGCCTGTTCCTGGCCACCGGCGCGCCGCCCTCGCCCCTCTTCGTGTCGGAACTGGCAGTGTTGAAGGGGGCCATCGACTCCGGGCAGGCGGCCGTTGCGGTGGCTTTCCTGGCGGGCATCTCCATCGTCTTCGTCGGGATGGCCTCGGCCTTCCTCCCAATGGCCCTGGGCGAACCTTCCTCCCGGGGACCCGCCGGGCTGGACGACGGCCGCGACCGGCGCGACACCCCCTGGCTCGTGGTGCCGCCGGCGGCCCTGGCCGTGGCGCTGGTGGTCCTGGGCGCCTGGCTGCCCGGTCCGGTCGCCCGGTGCCTGGAGATGGCGGCCCGCATCGTGACCGGAGGGAATGGATGAACGCCTCGCAGGAACGGGTCCTCGTAGCGAACGGCCGGGCCGTCCCCCTGGACGCGCTGCCGGACCTGTCGCCCGACCGCTTCCGGGAGGCCGTGGCCGGGGCGGTGGCTGCGGGGGAACGCCTGGCGGCCCTGGTGGCGGGCCCGGCGGACCCGGACGGCCTGCACCGCCTGCTGGCCGTGCTGGCGGACGATGCCCGGGGTGCCCTGGCGCTGGTCTCGACCCGGGTGGGAAGGGCCTACCCTGCTCTGACACCCCTCTGCACCCAGGCCCACCTCTTCGAGCGGGAAATCCTGGAGTCCTGGGGGATCGTCCCCGAGGGGCATCCCTGGCTCAAGCCGGTGCGGCACCCCCTCCGGCGCCTCGACGGGACGGTCGTCTCGCCCTGGACCGTCCCGGGGGTCCTCGATCCCTGGACCCTGGCCGGGGAGGACGTCCACGAGGTGGCGGTGGGCCCGGTCCACGCGGGGGTCATCGAGCCGGGACACTTCCGGTTCCAGTGCCACGGCGAGCAGGTGTTCCACCTGGAAATCGCCCTGGGCTTCCAGCACCGGGGAGTCGAGCGGGCCCTCTTGGGCCTGCCGTCGCCGCGCACCCTGGCGATCCTGGAAACCCTGTCCGGGGACACCACGGTCGGCCACGGGACCGCGGGCGCCCAGGTCCTCGAGGGCCTGGCCGGGGTCGATCCCTCCCCGAGGGCCTGGCGCATCCGGGCCCTGGCCCTGGAATGGGAGCGCCTGGCCTGCCACACGGGCGACCTGGGAGCCCTGGCCGGGGACGTGGGCTACCTGCCCACGTCCGCCTGGTGCGGCCGGCTCCGGGGCGACTGGCTGAACCTGACCGCGCTGCTGTGCGGCAGCCGGTTCGGCCGGGGACTGATCCGGCCCGGGGGCGTGCGGTTCGACCTGGACCCGGACCGGTGCCGCGAGGCGACCCGGAGGATGCAGGCGACGATGCAGGACGTCGAGGGCGCCGTCGGACTGCTCTTCGGGACCCCCTCGGTGCTGGCCCGCTTCGAGCACACCGGGACGGTCTCCCGGGAGGATGCCCGGGCCCTGGGCCTGGTGGGCCCCTGCGCCCGGGCCTCGGGGCTGCCCCGGGACGTCCGCCAGGACCACCCGACCGGAGCCTGGATCGGCCTGGGTTGCCGGGCCGCGGTCCAGCAGTCGGGGGACGTCCTGGCCCGGGCCCGGGTCCGCTGGGACGAGATCCGGGACTCGGCGGCCCGCTGCCAGGCCTGGCTCGACGAACTGGCCGGGACCCCGCCCGAGGCCCTCCTGCCCCCGGGGATCTCCGGCCGGCCCCTGGCCCGGCGATCCCTGGTCGTGTCCCTGGTGGAGGGCTGGCGGGGAGAGATCCTGCACCTGGCCACGACGGACGAGGCAGGGCGGATCGACCAGTGGAAGGTCGTGGACCCTTCCTTCCGGAACTGGCAGGGGCTCTCCCTGGCCCTGCGGGGGGGGGAGATCTCGGACTTCCCGCTGTGCAACAAGAGTTTCAACCTGTCCTATTGCGGGTTCGACCTGTAGGGGAGGCGCCCATGATCCGCACGCTGGTGGCGCGGATGCGACAGTCCGGGGGAACGCACCCGTTCCCCCGGCGGGAACCGGTCCTGCCGGATCGGTTCCGGGGTCTTCCGGTCCTTGCGCCGGGGGTCTGCACGACGGAATGCCGGGCCTGCCGGGACGCCTGCCCGACCGGCGCCATCTCCCTCGGCCAGTCCCCCCTGTCCATCGACCTGGGGCGCTGCCTGTTCTGCGGCGAATGCCGGGACGCCTGCCCGTCGGGCGCCATCGCCTTCTCGAACGACTACCGGCTGGCGGCGTCCAACCGGGACGATCTGCGCTTCGCCGGGGGGGAACTTCCCCTGGCCGGGCCCCTGGACCCGGTTCGCCGCAGCCTCTACGGGCGGTCCTTCCGGCTCCGACAGGTCAGCGCCGGGGGATGCAACGCCTGCGAAGCCGATGCCAACGTCCTTTCGACCCCGACCTTCGACATGGGCCGCTTCGGCATCCAGTTCGTCGCCTCCCCGCGCCATGCCGACGGGCTGCTGGTCACCGGCCCCGTCTCCCGGGGGATGCAGGACGCCCTGCGGAAGACCTGGGAGGCCCTCCCGGAGCCCCGGGTCGTCATCGCCTGTGGGGCCTGCGCCATCGACGGCGGCCCCTTCGCGGGCCACGAGGAGGTGGTCGGGGGCGTCGGGTCCCTCCTGCCGGTCGATCTCTTCGTCCCCGGCTGTCCCCCGAGTCCCTGGACGCTGCTCGACGGCCTGCTCCGGCTGCTGGGGCGCCGCTGACGACGGCCGGATCCCCGGGCCCGAGCCGCCTCCGGGAACCGATGGGTCCCTCCCTCGATCAGGTCCCCGATCGTGCTAGCATTCCCGGGGATCCGGTCGTCATCCACCAGGGAGGAACCCATGGGAAGCGTCGTCATCCTGTCGGCCGTGCGGACTCCGATCGGGGCCATGGGAGGCGGGCTGTCCAGCCTGCTGGTCCGGGACCTGGCCACCTTCGCCATCCGGGAGGCGATCCAGGCCGCGGGCATCTCCCCGGACCAGGTCCAGTACACCTGCCTCGGGTGGGTGATGCAGGACCCGCGGTTCCCCAACCTGGCGAAGCAGGCTGCGGAGTTCGCCGGGGTTCCTTCGTCGGTCCCCGGGACGACCTACCATGAGAACTGCGCCTCGGGGGCCGCCGCCGTGCACGACCTGGCCCGGCGCATCCTGCTGGGGGAGGTCGAGGTCGGCGTGGCCGGCGGCGCCGAGAGCATGTCCAACGTGCCCCGCTACCTGTTCGCCGGCCGCCTGAAGGGCCAGACCTACGGGGACATGGTCCTCGAGGACGGGATCCAGGGGTCCCTGGTGGACCGGAACGTCGGCCCCAAGGGCGAGGTGATGGGGCTGATGACCGAGCGGATCGTGGAGAAGTACGGCCTCACCCGGGAGGAGCAGGACGACGTGGCCTTCCGGAGCCACCAGCGGGCGTTGAAGGCCTGGGAGGACGGGATGTTCCAGGGATACGTCCGCCCGGTGCCGGTCCCCCAGCGGAAGGGGCCCCCGGTGGAGTTCGCCCGGGACGAGGGGCCGAAGTCCATTCCCCGGGAGACCTTCGCGGCCCAGAAGCCGTTCTTCAAGCCCGACGGGGGAACCATCACCGCGATGAACTCGTCGTCGATCAACGACGGCGCCGCGGCGCTGGTCCTGGCAGGCGAGGACTGGGCGCGGCAACACGGCCTGAAGCCGCTGGCGCGCCTCAAGGCCTGGCACAACGTCGGGGTGCCCCGGGAATACATGGGGGAAGGGGCCTTCCAGGTGATCCCGCCCCTGCTGAAGCGGGCCGGGCTGGACCTGTCCTCCATCGACTGGTGGGAACTGAACGAGGCCTTCGCCGCGGTCCTGGCCGCGGCCTTCCACTTCCTGCCGGACCTGCCGGTGGACCGGGTCAACGCCTGGGGCAGCGGCATTTCCCTGGGGCACCCGGTGGGGTGCACCGGGGCGCGCCAGATGGCCGACATGGTGCACCAGTTGATCCGCAGGGGCGGACGCCTGGGCCTGACCACCCGCTGTGTCGGCGGGGGCATCGGCAGCGGGGAGATCCTGGAGGTCCTCGGCTGATCCGGGAGTCCCCGTTGCCTGCCACTTCACGCTGAAGAGGGACGCCATGACCCTGCCGCCGTGCTTCAAGGCCTACGACATCCGGGGACGGGTCCCCGAGGACCTCGACGAGCCCCTGGCCGAGGGGATCGGCCGGGCCCTGGTCCGACGTCTCCAGAAGGACCGGGAGGAGGGGATCGGCGCCGGGGAGAGGGCCTCGCCCGACGGCCCGATCACGGTGGCCGTGGGGCGGGACATCCGGGTCTCCTCCCCGGCCCTGGCGGGGGCCCTGTCCCGGGGGCTCACCCAGGCCGGGGCCGACGTGGTGGACCTGGGCCTCTGCGGGACCGAGATGGTCTATTTCGCGGTCTTCCACCTGGGACTGGACGGCGGGGTGATGGTCACCGCGAGCCACAACCCCAAGGACTACAACGGCCTGAAACCGGTCCGGGTCGGCAGCCGGCCGATCAGCGGCGACAGCGGACTCCGGGAGGTGGGGATCGGGGCACTTCAGCCGCCGGAACTCCGGGCCGCCCCGATTGGCACGATCCGGTCCCTGGACATCGCTCCCGCCTTCCTGGACCTGCTGGAGCGGCTGGTGCCCCGGGACACCCTTCGCCCCTTCCGGGTGGTCTTCGACACGGGGAACGGCAGCGCGGGCCCCCTGGTCCGGACCCTGGTCGATCGGCTGCCCCTCTCGGCGACGATCCTCCGGGAGAAGCCCGACGGGGAGTTCCCCGAGGGAGTCCCGAACCCCCTGCTGCCCGAGAACCGGGAGATCTGCGCCCGGGCGGTCTTGGACCTGGGCGCCGACCTGGGGATCGCCTTCGATGGGGACTTCGACCGGTGCTTCTTCTTCGATGATCGGGGACGCTTCGTCGAGGGGTACTACCTGGTGGGCCTGCTGGCCCAGGAGATGCTGCGGTCCCGTCCGGGCTCCCGGATCGTCCACGACCCGCGGCTGTACTGGAACACCGAGGAGGTGGTCCGGGAGGCCCAGGGAATCCCCGTCCGCAGCAAGACGGGACACGCCTTCATCAAGGAGCGGATGCGGGCCGAGGAGGCCCTCTACGGCGGCGAGATGAGCGCCCACCACTACTTCCGGGACTTCGGCTACTGCGACTCGGGCATGATCCCCTGGCTGAAGGTGCTGGCCCTCCTGGCCCGCCTGGGGAAGCCCCTCTCGGAGGTCCTGGAGGACCGGATGGCCCGTTTCCCGTGCAGCGGCGAAATCAACCGCCGGGTCCCGGACATCCCGGCGGCGATCCGCGCCGTGGAGGACCGCTTCCTGCCCGGGGCCGTCGAGCGGGACGACACGGACGGACTGTCCCTGTCCTTCGATCGGTGGCGCTTCAACCTCCGGGGGTCCAACACCGAGCCCCTGCTGCGCCTGAACGTCGAGACCCGGGGCGACCCGGACCTGTTGCAGCGGAAGACCGCCGAGGTGCTGGAGGTGCTGGACTCCGGCAGGTGACCGCGCAGCGCCCGCCCGGAAGGCAACGGATCGGAGCAGCGTCCGCGGGATCGCCCCGGCCGTTCAGGCGTCCTCGCCGTGGGGGTCCGTGAGCCTCCGGGGGTCGAACACCTGGTCCACCTCGTCCTCCCGCACGATCCCCTTCCGGACCAGCAGTTCCCGCACGGGAACGCCGCTGCGGGTCGCCTCGTGGGTCACCTCGGCGGCCCGGGCATAGCCGATCAGGGGCGTCAGGGCCGTCGCCAGGGCCCCGGAGGCCTGGAAGTGGCGTTCCAGCACCTCGGCGTTGGCCCGGATGCCCTCGACGCAGCGGGTCCGGATCACCCGGACCGCGTTGGTCATCACCGTCAGCCCCAGGTTCAGGTCGAAGGCCAGCAGGGGCATCATCACGTTCAATTCCAGCTGCCCGGCCTGGAGGGCGTAGGCGTTGGCCTGGTCCAGCCCAGCCACGAAGAACATCACCATGTTGCCCATCTCGGGGATGCTGGGGTTCACCTTGCCGGGCATGATGGACGACCCCGGCGCCACCTCGGGCAGTTCCAGTTCCCGGAGTCCCGTCGCCGGGCCGCTGCCCAGCAGGCGAAGGTCGTTCAGGATCCGGGTCATCTCCAGGGCCGTCGTGCGCATCGCGGCGGACAGGATCCCCGCGGGACGCTG
>Ga0302250_1000379_pt1 | contig 45717 bp, 30 predicted proteins | sample AAG_RA_Asp_MG_FD_193536 | JGI IMG/M metagenome (GOLD analysis project Ga0302250, IMG submission 193536) | Enriched activated sludge microbial communities from anaerobic digester in WTTP, New Holstein, Wisconsin, United States - AAG_RA_Asp | ecosystem: Engineered > Bioreactor > Anaerobic >...
CTTACAGAGTACCATAAGATTTGATCTGATATCAGAAGGAATTACCGGATTGTCCGGCGAACGAAATTCTTCTAACCTGAAGTCTTTGGTGAGTTGCATATTAAGTACGTTTTGCAAGTAAATTCAACATCCAGGTAAAAAACTGCTTAATAAACCTTACAAGGTTGATTCGCACTCTCTCTCCATAAACGTCAATAATGACATTTTGCTTTTTTTTCATTCCATTACCGGTTGACCCGGCTAATGGCATTGACGATGTCAGTGAGTTTGCTTTACGGTTGTGACGAATAAATGTTCCGTTAATTTTAGAATTATAGTAAAACCGGATCGGGAGTTTTTTTAAGGCTGCCGTTCTGCCGCTGGCGTCAAATTTATGAGCGTTGAACACATTAAAAAATGAGTTAAACTCGGCAGGGTTTTTAAAGGTCGATCGTTTATGCTTTTTGTTCATCAGATCGCTGCAAAATTTAGGTTTACCGAAACATACTGCCCGTTATCGTCCTTTTTGAAGATTTGCACATACCGCTTACTGTCGTTACGGTTGATGCTTTTTTTGATCAGTTCCATGGCTTCGAGCCACAGCGGATGCGTGATCTGAAGCCGGAACAGCCCCAGTACCCGCTTGGTATCCATCCGGCCTTTACGGGTTTCAAATGCCTGGTTTACCAGAGCTGCCAGTTCCATATCCACCCCTTTGGTTTTTTCTTCGAGAAACTGTTTGATTTTTTCGTGAGCCACGGTAATCAGATCGTCAAATTCAATACGTTCCTGTATGCTCATTTCAATCTTCACATTACGGTCGAAAGTGCTGATGGAGAACCCTCCCTTGCTGGTGGGCGGAATATTGTTTTCTTCCAGCATCCGGGTGTAAATGGCATCGCAGTCGGCCAATACTTCGGTTTTGAACTTTTCAAGCTGTGCGCTCAGCTTTTCGGCTGCAGCCAGATGTTTGAGCGCAACGCGTTCGCGCTCTTTGTCAAGAGCCGGCACATACTGAGCCGGCACTTCATTGCCTTTCAGGTCTTTCCAGATTTTCTTTTTTGTCATGGGATTTGGTATTATTGATTTGGGTTATCATTGGGTTTGCTGTCGCCGGAATGCTTAATATCATCTTCTCTTTCAAGTATCCGATCCATCATATCTCCGGCTATGTTACCTACCATTGTAATAAGTAAAACCAGCAGCACAATTACAATGATCAGCAGTATCAGTCCTGTGAAAATCATAACAGTATTCCGAAATTTGATTTGGCAAGCTCATCTTTCACATCGGCCAGGCTCAGATCATACTCTGATTTCAGTCTGATAATCGACTGTTTCTCAAAGATCAGATCGCGGGCAGGGCCGGTAAGCTGATTCTTTTCACAGTGAGACAGGTAAGTATCTGCCAGGTCGAGCTGCCTGCTGTAATAGCCGCTCATAAGTTCACATTCCGCTTTTGCTTTCTGAAGCTCATTCAGATATACTTCTTTCATGAAGGTTTTTTTGAAAATTTTTGTTACAGGATTCATGTTATTATTAATTATGGGTTTTGATTATGGGTTTTTAAGAGACGCACGGCAGTGCGTCTCTACAAATCTATCTCGTACTGTTGGGGATGATTGGCGATTATTCGATTGATTGATTCGATGCAATCTTGTCTGTCCCAATACCATCTTTCGCCAAAACGGGCCCAGCCGCCACTGCCGTTAAAGGTCTTTTTCATGATCTTCCACATGTTCTTCCTGGGATCGAACATAGGACGTAATAAGGTGATGCAGGTATTCATTTCATTACTCATGGCCTCAACCCCTTTCATATTCGTTACTGTATAAGTTTACCAGGTTATCTACCACTTTAAGCGCTGTAATATCATCGCCGTAATACAGGAGGCTGTGACGCTTCCAGTCGCGTTTGCGGTACTCTTTACTCTGAATGATCCACAACCCGGTGGCATCATGTGCAACTCTTAGTTTTGTTTTCACAGATCAGTTCATTTGGGTTAACATCACCATTTCAGCAGCATTCTTATTACGCCAGGCAATCACGGCTCTCAGTTGCTTATGCAGCGTGGTCAGTTCATCGGAAGTCATCTGGTAAAGCAGCTTAGGGCGGCCAAACCGGTCGTATTTGGCAAAGCGTGCGCTCATGATATAGTTGTTCACTGCTTTCCAGTCGTTATTGGTAACATATACGCCCAGGCTGTTGAGCGTGGTAAGAACCAGGCTGATCAGCCGGCGCTTTTCAGGATCATCGGTTTTGGCATTTGGATGACTGCGGAGTTTGGATCCGTATTCGGCAATCAGTTCGTCAAGCTGTTGCTCACTTAAATCCTTAGTACTGTCAACTCCGTAGCTTTCGAGGATTACTTCGCGCATATCGTCGATACCCAGCGTTTTCCAGATAGCCCTGATCTGACGTACTTTTGATTTCTGTACTATCTCGTCCATGCAAACCAGTTTAACCGGTTCGCCTTTTTCCTGCAGTTTACGGTACTGCATTTCGGCAGTATCGCCATGGAAGCCTCCGCGGGTTCTGCTGCCTTCAAAAATGATGAGCCGCCTGCGTACAGGGTCGTACTCGTACCTTGTTTTAATCTTAGTCTTCATAACTTTATTTTTTAATCTGTAATCTATACCGTTGAGACGCACGGCCGTGCGTCTCTACTCTTTTTCCCAAATGGTAAAGGGTTCGCCACCGCCGTACCGGCTTACCGGGTAGGCTATATAGTTTTGCACATATATTTTTACAAACGCATCGAAGCGTACGGAGCGGGCCACCCGTCCGGCAGGATGATTGCCGTCGGCATGACTGATGAATACGAACAGCTTGTTCCGGAACTTATCCCTCAGATGTTTGTAATCGGCATAGCTCAACCCGGTGTATTGAAGACTGTCGATAATGATCACATCCGGAGATTTACGTCGCATGAGCCTGTGAATCATATCAGCAAGCGGCTCTTTATCCAACAGGATCACCTGCCGGGACACTTCCTGCATGTTCAATTGTTCAAAAGCATTCTTCATACTGAGGCTGGCGCCCTCTTCCAGAGAATTAACGGCTACCTTCTGGCCTAATCGGGCCATGTATTTGGCCAGCTGAAGGGCAAACCGGGTTTTTCCGTTACCCGAATTGCCCCATATCAGCCAGGTACCTGTCCGTTCCGGTTTACCGAACGAGCGTTCCCAGTCTCCGTCGAAATCGAGGCAGCGGATATTGCTCCTGAGCAACTCATTTACTGATACGGCTCTTTTTACATCCTGCATCATACGGTCAGTCCTGCATGTTTTCTGATTTCGGTTTCGATACGGCGAAGCGAGTAATCGCTGCCCACGATCATTGTTTGTATATTGCCGTTGGCATTGGGCATATTGGCCTTTATGATCACAGCGGCATGAATGGTTTTGAATTCCTTCAGCGCTTCGCTGCCATCAGGCGAAAGCTTCAGGTAACGGCTCCCGAAACGACTGAACAGTTCGGCATAACCTACTTTTTTGGCATCAATCGACTTGCGTATCTTGTGTTTTAAGCCGTCGGCGCCCATCATATACCAACCCACACAACGCTCGGTGGCATTCCAGAGGGCTTTGAGTTCGAGGAAAGCATTGTACTCGAGGTCGCCGGCCTCATCCAGAATAATTAAGGGGTTGGGAAGCGATCGGAGGTAAAACACTAAATCCTCATACACATCGCCTATTCTGCCGGTATACCCAACCCCAAATTCTTTAGCTATGGCCCGTATGAGTTTCTGACGTGTTTTGTTCTGGCTGCAGTCAACATACACTGCATTATGGTTTTGCTTTACATAGGCGCGGGCGCTGAACGTTTTCCCGATATCAGGGATATCGCACAGCAGCCGGCTGGCAGAGTTCATCTGGCACATGGCCAGCGATTCCATGATAAACCTGTAAACCGGAGTTTCTGCAGCTTTCCATTCCTGGATATTGCCAATGGGCACCTCAAGTTTGCGCGCCAGCGATATCCATACGCTGTCGGCAATTACCCGATCGGTTTCCCCATTCTTAATCCGGTTGTAAGCCGATGGATTTAACCCCGTTGAAGTTGCAAATTTGCTGTCGCTTCCGGCAAAGTAAGCTCTCTTTTCAGCCAGGGCTGCAATTACCCTTTGTTTTAGTTCATGTGTTACCATTGTGTTTTTGTTTTTGTGTTGAAACGCACAGCCGTGCGTCTTTACGGGTTCCGGGAGCCGATCCGATCGGCAGCATCGCGCCTGATCCTGGAACTTGCTACATTTGTGGCGCTAACCTTTAAAATGTAGTATCATGAAAAATTTGAAAGAAGATTTACTTGTTATCATCGCTCAAAAAATTGAATTATCTCCTTTGGTTTATGCTATTGTTGATGAGACTGTTGACGAGGTCATGAATTCAAAAACTAACGACATTCCGTGGATTGATCTTTACCCTCATGATCAGCTGATTCTATTAGCTTTTCAGCGTTTTGTATCGAGCGCAAAATCGTTGCTGTTAGCTGTGATTCCAGATTCAGTAATTGTTTTTCGAGGTGTTCCTCTGAAAGATTACTACTACCGCAGGGAAGAATGGTTATCTCAACTTTCCCTATTAAATGATTCAAATTGATGGTGATCTTGGATTTCATTACATTTTGTATTTAATTGCTAATTACTCTTTGCTAATTATTAATCGGGTTCCGGGAGCCGATCCGATCGGCAGCATCGCGCCTGATCCCGGAACTTGCTACATTTGTGGCGCTAACCCTTAAAATGTAGTCGTATGGAAATCAATAATGATTTACAAGCACTCTTGCTTGATACTAATGCACGTATTATTGCTCTTGAATCTACTTTCATTGGATATGTATCTGCTAATGAATCAGTACCCGTTGCCTGCGAGGTTTTTATTACCTATTTCAAATTTCATATAGAGCTTTTGCACGAGTTATCGCAAAAGTTGCCCTCCGCGCCCGGTCAAGCGAGGGTGAAAGAAATCCTTCAGGATCGAATAAATGATTCCCATTTATCGATGGATTACTATCAGTCACGCCAGCATTCTGCTGAATCTTCGGGAGACCTTTCTTCCGATCAGTTTGTTCATCCGTAAATTTTAATGCATTTTTTGTCATAATTTTTGTATTTTATTCATGTTGAGGCGCACGGCCGTGCGCCTTTACTAAAAGAGTTCGTGCGCTTTGGCGGCCCAGTCCTGTCCCATATACATTTCAATACGCTTGTCCAGATTTTCGGGTTCAGGTTCCGGGATATCGATTATCTTAACCTCTAATTTATCCAGGTCGATGGCCGCCTGTTTGCGAACCACTTCCATGTTGCGGTTTACCTTAGCTTCCAGGCCATCCTTTTCCATTTTAAAGAACTTAGCATGGCGTTTGGCCTGTTCTGTGCGGATATGTTCATCGCGTTCGGTGCGTTCGGCCTTGGCCTCGTTATAGCGTTCGGCAAGGGTAGCCCGGGAAATAAAGGTATCGCCCTGGTACATGTATACCTCTTTGATTCCGCCGTGAACCTCTGGCAGGTAATAAGCCGTTACCTCGTAGTTATTGGGCTTTAGCCGCTTCAGGTTGTAGTAATTATCAATAAGATAGGGTTCATACTGTACGGTGCAGAAATCGTTGTTGCGGATGCTTGTTTCGGTTTTGCGGCCAAGGTAGCGCATCAGGCGCCAGTGTTCAGGCCGGGTAAGTACATCGCCCTGGCGATCGGTTAATACCTGCCAGCGGGTCATTCCTTTGTATCGTTTTTGGTTGGGATGCAGGCCGTGGTTAAACCGTTCAATCGATTCACGATCTTCGGCAATGATCTGCTCCAATGGAAGGCGCGGTTGCTTGTATTCCTCATCCTTGTTCTCGCTCTTGGTTTTGTATGCGCCTTTGCTGTTCCAGCGGCCTACGCCAACCTGGTGTTTCTTTTCGTCGGTATACTTTTTACTTCTGATAAAATGCTCGGCCCGTTTGCCGCGGCTCACGCCCGGCTGGGTAAAGGTTACATAGGTAAACATGGCCCGCAGTTCTGTTTCCATGGAACGCATCAGGTGGTTCTCACACTCCAGCTCGGCGGGCCACATCAGGTTATTATCATCCACGGTGCGGTAAAACTCTCTGAAACAATCCCACACAAAATCCACATCGGGCGTATTGGTGGTATACACTGCACTCATATACACCTGGCTGGCCACATCCATTATGTAATAGCAGTTCACCTTTTTGCCGTCGGTGGTTCGGCGGGGCAGTGTGCGGTCGTCGGCTGTTATCTTCATCAGGCTGAACTCAGGGCTGTTTCGCCGGTTGTAAGGGGTAAACCGGGTAATATGATCGATGCGGTTATTGCGCAACCGGTCGATGATAATGGCGTTGACGGGATTATGAATGATATTCCACACCGTAGCCCGGCTGATCATGATGTAGGTTTTCTTCTTTTCGTCGATAAAGTCGTCGCGGTCATACAGTATGCCGGTTTCACGGTCAACCACATCGAGGTTGCCGGCAATAAACTGAAGGTAATCATCATGCACCCAGTTGGCGAACGGAAGATTTTTGGCGCAGTACAGCGAGATGATCAGTTTTTCGATCTGTTCGTTCACTTTGCGGGTATTCTGGTTGCCAAAACCCTTATGTACGAGGCAATCATATCCGTTTTCAGCATATTTCTGATACTTTTCTTTAAGGCGATCGGGGTGCTGGGGCAGGGTGTGCGGAAATTTTGAACGGTCGAGGGTGTTTACCAGGTCGGATATTTTGGCCCAGATGCCTTTTACCGGAACCGATAACCGTTTGTTATGGCCGGTTTCTTTCTCCCACATGCGCCCCACAGCGTTCAGAACGGTGGCATTGGCGGCATATTCGGTTTGTTTTTCGGCAGTAAGGCCCGTTTCATCGCCGGTTAAATACTCTTTAAAGAACTTTGCAGCGGCATAATCGGGTGTGATAAGCTCTGTGAGCTGGTTGCGCTTCAGAATCTTAACCGGATCGCCATACACCTCATGCACTTTGGCCTTTAAATGTTGAGGCAGGTTGTCATAATCGATCAACGCAGGGGTATTACGGCAGGCACGCCTTAATATCTGAATCTTTCCAGAGTGTTTGTAATTCTGATAATCATACCTTGTTATGATCACATCAATAACTTCGTGGCCGGCCAGCGCTATTCTACCTTCAAAACGTTCCATAGCCTATTTGATAGCCGATGAAATATTTTGTGCCATTTCAACTATTTTTCTGCTCATGTAGCTTTTTTTCTCCCGTTTTCCATTAAGGATAAGCCTTACATAAGCAGGAGTACAACCAAATTCTTTAGCTATCAGGCTGCCCATTCCATTAAATTTCTTAATTTCCTGTTCTTTTTGTTGGTTTGTCGATTCCATTGTATTAACTTTGTAAATTATCACGCAACAAATATACACATTTTGTGAATATGCAAGAAAAAAATACACAAAATGTTGATTTTTTTTTAAAACGTTTAAAATCAGCACTTAATTTAAAATCAAACGTAGAATTAGCAAGTTATCTTGGTATTTCAACGCAAGCATTGTCAAATTGGAAAACAAGAAATACTATAGATTATGAATTAGTATTCACAAAATGTTACATTTCTGGTTTGAATCTGAATTGGGTGTTTTCAAATGAAGGGGATGTATTTCGGAAAGATGATAAATCTATTACCTCATCTGATGGCATTGAATGTCATTATAAGATGATGGCACAGGAATATGCTAACTTAGTTGATCGGTATAAGGTAGATATTGATAGATATCTTAAAGATATTGATCGTTTAAATCGTAAAATCGATGAATTAACATCACAACATGATCCTCAACGCAAAGCCATCTCCGCCTGATCTGGCGCGCACCGTCCCGGTCTTTCCCCATAGAGGCAGATAAACAGCCGTAAACCAATTGCCCCCGGGCACAGCCGCACACACGCATATTTTACAGATCACTTACCCCGAATTATACATACCCGTTTGTTTTTCAGCTAATTAATTAATGTATATTTTTTTCAATAGTGGAATTATCCCCCCCTTTATCATGCTGTTTTGCCTGTTTTAACGCTTATTTTTGTTATTATCCCCTGTTTTAAGGCCTGTTTTTTTTCGGTTTTTTAATGCCCATTTTAATGCCCATTTCAATGCCCAAACCCATTTTACCCCATTTTCGCACAATTTTCAGGGCAAAAATTACCAGGTTTCCGGCGGGATGTTATCCTGGTGTTTAAAGGTTGTTGAAAAGGGGCATAAACGGCGTTTAAGTCATTATTGGCCCATAACAGCGGTATTAGGCCGTATTGTTGCCGGTAATATAAATAAAGGGTAAAAAAATAGCCCTTACCAGGGCAGCAGTTAAAGAAAAATACAATCATATTAAACCATTTGTTTTAAATCGGTAACCGGTGGCCAATCCTCTGTAACCCGCGCCAAATCAGCAAAAAATCGGCAAAAATATAGTGAATGTTGGGAAACAATAGGTTTTGAGGGGCTTAGAACAAAAACAGGATTGACTATTGACGATTGACGATTGATTATTCCTTGTATTTGCATTCTGTGCAATTTCTTTAGTGTCTTTGTGGCAAACTTCACTCAGACTGGTTTCACGCAAAGTAGCAAAGGAGTCGCAAAGGTCTCAAAGAAGAATACAAGATTTCCCTGTGATTTTTGAAAGATTACAAAATATTCGGCGTTCCCAAACGGCATTGCAAATGCCGCTCAGCACAACGGGCTTTGGCGTTCCCGGACGGCATTGCAAATGCCGCTCAGCACAACGGGCTTTGGTGTTCCCGGATGGCATTGCAAATGCCGCTCAGCACAACGGGCTTTGGTGTTCCCGGACGGCATTGCAAATGCCGCTCAGCACAACGGGCTTTGGTGTTCCCGGACGGCATTGCAAATGCCGCTCAGCACAACGGGCTTTGGTGTTCCCAAACGGCATTGCAAATGCCGCTCAGCCAAGATCGACAATCCGACAATTAAACAACTAAAATACAAATACACCTTTTCTCTGGGTCAAAAGTACTCTAATGAATTGTATTTCAATCTATAATCTATAATCTATAATCTATAATCTATAATAAACCTACAGGAAAGTATAATTTATAATTCTATATTTTATAATTTCCTATCACCCTATTCCGCATCCAGGAAAGGGTACCGGTAATCGGTAGGCGGATTGAAATTTTCCTTGATCGACCTGGGTGAAACCCAGCGTAAAAGATTGAGCATTGATCCAGACTTATCATTGGTACCGGAGGCTCTGGCGCCGCCAAATGGTTGCTGACCCACGACGGCGCCCGTGGGTTTATCATTGATATAAAAGTTGCCGGCCGCATTTTCCAGCTTGCGGGTCATCAGATCAATATAAAAACGATCGTTGCCGAAAACAGCGCCTGTTAAGGCATAAGGCGATGTTTTATCGACCAGTTCAAGCGTTTCTTCGAACTTTTCATTTTCGTAAACATAGATGGTCAGCACGGGTCCGAAAATTTCTTCCTGCATGGTGATGTAGTTCGGGTCTTTGGTCAGAATTACAGTTGGTTCAATGAAATAGCCCACCGACTTGTCGAAATTACCGCCGGCAATGATTTCCACGGTTTCCTGATCATTTTTGGCATTTTTGATATAGCCGGAAATTTTGTCGAACGCCGGTTCATCAATCACGGCATTGATAAAATTCCGGAAATCCTCTACACCTCCCATTTTAAAGGTACTCAACTGACTGGTAATACCCTCTTTGATTTGCGGCCATAACGAACGGGGAATATAAGCCCGTGAAGCGGCGGAACATTTCTGCCCCTGATATTCAAAAGCGCCGCGGGTAAGCGCAGTAACCACCTGTTGGGGATGAGCCGATTCGTGAACCATCACAAAGTCTTTTCCGCCGGTCTCCCCCACAATCTTGGGATAGGTATTGTGTACATCCACATGATCGCCTATGGCTTTCCAGATTTTACGGAATACCTCCGTGGAACCGGTAAAGTGTACCCCTACAAAGTCGGGATGCATCGACATCACCTTACCTCCCACCGGGCCGGGAACAAATATGAGGTTGATGACGCCGTCGGGTAATCCGGCTTCCTTAAATATCTCCATAATTACATTGGCCGAATAAATCTGGGTGTTGGCCGGTTTCCACACCACTACATTACCCATAAGCGCCGGGGCTGCCGGCAGGTTGGCGGCAATGGAAGTGAAATTGAAAGGGGTAAGTGCATAAACAAAGCCTTCCAGCGGCCGTTGCTCCATCCTATTCCAGATACCTTTGGATGAGATGGGCTGCTCTTTGTAAATCTCAACCATAAATTGCACATTGAACCTCAGAAAATCGGCAAATTCGCAGGCGGCATCAATCTCGGCCTGATACGCATTTTTCGATTGGCCCAGCATGGTTGCGGCATTGATTTTTGCCCGATACGGACCCGAAACCAGTTCAGCTGCCTTCAGAAAAATGGACGCACGGGCATCCCAGGACAGCGACTGCCATTTCTTACGAACGGCCAGGGCTGCAGTAATTGCCTGATGAACGTGTTCAGCCCCTCCGTGATGGAAATACCCCAGAATATGCTGATGATCATGTGGGGGCCGGATGGCTATTTTTTCACCGGTGGTAACCCTTTCACTGCCAATCCACATGGGAATGTCGATCACCTCCGATCGCATTTTCGCGATCATGGCTTTCAGTTCTTTTCTTTCGGGCGAACCGGGAGCGTAGCTCAAAACCGGTTCGTTGAAGGCGGGAGGTACCTGGAAAATGGCTTTCATACAATTATTATAGATTATAAATTATAAATTATGCTTGGTGAATGTGTAAGGTTTTATATTCCAACACTTTATTTAAGTTTTTATTTTACCCGCTCAGGGGGGATAAAAACAAATAGAATTGGTTTGATTTGATTTGAAAATACAATTTACAAAAGAAAAAATCGGGAAGAATGATCAACCCGATTCTGGTGTTTTAACAATTAAAGAAGGAAAATGTTTGAAGCTTGTTACTTCTGTTGAAGTTTTATGAGGTTTAGAGCGCTTCCGGCCCTGAACCATTCGATCTGTGATTCGCCATAGGTATGGTTTACGGGAAATTGATCGGTGGTACCATCAGCATGGTGCAATACCACGGTTAGTGGTTTACCGGGTGCAAACTCAGTCAGGCCGGTAATATCAAGGCTATCGTCTTCCCGGATTTTCTGATAATCTTCCTTATTGGCAAACGTAAGCGCCAGCATTCCCTGCTTTTTCAGGTTGGTTTCGTGAATCCTGGCAAATGATTTAACGAGAACCACCTTGGCATAGAGATGCCGGGGTTCCATGGCCGCATGTTCCCTGGAAGAGCCTTCACCATAGTTTTCGTCGCCCACAATCACCGAGCCAATGCCCTGAGCTTTGTAGGCACGGGCAACATTGGGCACTTCATCATAAGCGCCGGTCAGCTGGTTTTTAACGCTGTTGGCTTTATCGTTGAAGAAATTGATGGCGCCAATGAGCAGGTTGTTGGAGATATTGTCGAGATGTCCTCTGAACCGGAGCCACGGGCCGGCCATGGAAATATGATCGGTAGTGCATTTCCCTTTGGCCTTGATCAGCAGTTTCAATCCTTTGAAATCTTTACCATCCCAGGGTGCGAAGGCCTCGAGCAGCTGCAGCCGGCTGGATTTGGGATCTACCACTACCTGAACATGGCTGCCATCTTCGGCAGGCGCCACATAACCATTATCGTTAACATCGAAGCCGTGAACAGGAAGTTCAATTCCTTTGGGTTCATCGAGTTTAACCTTTTCACCCTGGTTATTGAGGAGGTAATCGGTGGCCGGATTAAAATCGAGCGTGCCGGCAATGGCATAGGCCGTGGTAATTTCCGGTGATGCCACAAAGCTATGGGTGTTGGGGTTGCCATCATTCCGTTTGGCGAAATTCCGGTTGAAGGAGGTCATAATGGAGTTTTTCTCCTGCTTATCGGCATTGTGGCGTGCCCATTGACCAATACAGGGTCCGCAGGCATTGGCCAGCACCACGCCGCCCATTTTTCCGAACACATCCAGAAGTCCATCTCTTTCAGCCGTGTAACGCACCTGCTCTGAACCCGGGGTAATGGTAAATTCAGCCTGCGCCGTCAGGCTTTTTTCAACGGCCTGTGCAGCAACCGAAGCGGCACGGGTAATATCTTCATAGGAGGAATTGGTACACGATCCAATCAGACCTACTTCTAATTTTAATGGCCAGCCATTTTTTCTGGCAGTTTCCTTAAACTCGGATAATGGTGTGGCCAGATCGGGGGTAAACGGACCATTGATATGGGGTTCGAGGGTGGAGAGATCGATTTCAATGACTTTATCAAAATATTTTTCCGGATCCGCATACACTTCCGGATCGCCTGTCAGGTGATTCACAATTTTGTCTGCCAGATCAGCCACCTCTTTTCTTCCGGTGCCGGCCAGGTAGGCCGCCATTTTAGGATCATAGCCAAAAAGGGAAGTAGTAGCCCCGATTTCGGCGCCCATGTTGCAGATGGTTCCTTTACCGGTGCAGGAAAGGCTGTCAGCACCGTCGCCAAAATACTCCACTATATAACCGGTACCCCCTTTTACAGTAAGGATGCCTGCCACTTTCAGGATCACGTCTTTGGCCGATGTCCACCCGCTCAGTTTACCGGTGAGCTTCACGCCGATGAGTTTCGGCATTTTAAGTTCCCAGGCCATTCCGGCCATTACGTCCACGGCATCGGCTCCACCTACGCCAATGGCAATCATGCCCAGTCCGCCGGCATTTACGGTATGGGAATCGGTACCGATCATCATTCCGCCCGGGAATGCATAATTTTCCAGTATTACCTGGTGAATAATCCCGGAACCCGGTTTCCAGAAACCGATACCATACTTGTTGGAAATACTGGCCAGGAAATCGTACACTTCACGGTTGCCGCTGATGGCGGTCTGAAGGTCGGCTTCAGCGCCGGATTTGGCCTGTATCAGGTGATCGCAGTGAACGGTGGAGGGGACGGCCACCTTTTTTCTTCCTGCCTGCATAAACTGGAGCAACGCCATCTGAGCGGTGGCATCCTGCATGGCCACCCGGTCGGGTGCAAAATTCACGTAATCGTTTCCACGGCTGAATACTGCCGAAGGCAGACCATCCCATAAATGGCTGTACAGAATTTTTTCAGTGAGGGTAAGGGGTCTTCCAAGAAGTTGGCGGGCGGCATCCACCCTTTTTGGCATTTTTTCGTATACCGAACGAATCAGGTCTAAGTCAAACAGCATTTTTCAAAAATTTTGGCAAAAGTAGCAAAAGGCCTTGTTAACAAATGTTAATAAAAAATAAAAAACAGCATTACCTACCCTGCCTATAGATTATATCAGACTGTTTATCAGCAATTTATTGATAATCCTGCCTGAGGAGCCTGGATTAAGCGGCAGCAGCAGCGCTGTAAAAGCCCAGCTTATGACTTAATGACTTAAGTACCTTAACGACATTAAGGATTCTAAATCGGTTTTAAATATTTTATCACCTATCTTTGCCACAAATCCATCTTTTTCAAAAATCATTAATTGTAATCCTAATGAAAAAATTAAAGTTCTTTAGCCCGGGATTCCTGACCAGCTTAGTTGGGCTCTCCCTGTTCTTCATTTTGGTGCTGACGCAGAATGGCTACGCACAAACCCCAAAAGATGCCCTCAAAACAGAAATTTACCAACTCGAAAACGGCCTCACTGTTTATTTGAACGAAGACCATTCGTTACCCAATATTTTCGGGGCTGTAGTCGTAAAAGGAGGCAGTAAACGCGATCCTGCCGATGCCACGGGCATAGCCCATTATTTCGAACACATCATGTTCAAAGGTACCGACCGGATCGGCACCCTCGATTTTGAAAAGGAAAAAATTTTCCTCGACAGCATTTCCGGACTATACGATCAGCTGGCTCTGACTACAGAAGCGGAGAAAATTGCGGGCATCCAGCAGGAAATCAATCGGCTTTCCATCAAAGCGGCAGAATTGGCCATACCCAATGAAACGGAAAAAATCCTGGGTGAAATGGGTTGCACGGCATTGAATGCCGGCACCGGTTACGACGGTATTGCCTACTTCAATGTTTTGCCATCCAACCAGTTACAAAAGTGGCTGGATATTTATTCGCACCGGTTTATCAACCCTGTGTACCGGCTCTTTCAGTCGGAACTGGAAACGGTGTACGAAGAATACAATATGTACCGCGATAACCGCTTTTCAACGGCTTTTGAAGAATATCTGACCTCTTTCTATCCCAATCATCCATACGGGGTGCCCATAATAGGCTATCCGGAACACTTGAAACGTCCCTCCATGTCGAAAATGCACGAATATTTCAACACCTATTATGTAGCCAATAACATGGCGCTGGTGCTTTCAGGGAGTTTCAATACCCATGAGGTTAAACCCCTGATTGAAAAGTATTTCGGCCCATGGCGCAGCGGAGCCATTCCTGATGCTCCCAAAAGCTGGGAAATCAAGCCTTTTACCGGCAGATTAGAAGTTGAAAAAAAGCTTACCCCGGTAAAATTCGGGCTGAGAGGTTACCGTTCCGTGGCTCAAAACCATGCTGATGCTCCCCTTCTCGATGTGATCGCCATGCTGCTCTCCAACCGGGCGCAAACCGGGCTTCTGGACAAACTGACCGTCGACAATCACCTGATGGCGGCCCAGGTGATTTCCGACCGCCGTACCGATGCCGGTGGCGAATATGTATTATTCGTTCCCAAAGTCATTGGTCAGTCACTGGAAAAGGCGGAGAAATTAGTGGAAGAGAAACTGAACGATCTGAAAGCAGGAAAATTTGATGACGATCTGCTGGAGGCGGTCAAGATGGAAATTGTGGTAAGTTACCAGAGAAACTTTGAAGATCAGTTCTCAAGGGGCTACAATATGATTTCAGCCTTCCAGGGCGGGCGAAGCTGGGACGACCTGCTGGGCTATCCCGAAAAGGTGAAAAACATTACTAAAGCCGCTGTGGTAGCCGGAGCCAACCAATATTTCGGTGAGAATTACCTCGCCTTTCACTCCAAAACCGGGTTGCCCAAAAAGAAGGAAACCCTGAAACCTGCCTTTGACAACATTCCTGCAAAAAACACCGGTGAAAAATCGGAATATGCCAAAAGGATTGCCTCCATGGAAGTTCCCTATATCCAGCCTCATTTTATTGATTTTGGCACACCCGGACACAAAGCCAAGGATGTCACCCTGTTGGATATTACTGACCTGCAGCACTTGTATTGGGTTGAAAATAAAGTGAATGATATCTTTACCCTCCGGATTGAATATGGCATTGGAACCTGCCAAATGCCCATCCTGAACCAGACCGCAGAATACCTGAACCTTACCGGACCTATGGGTACTCCTTTTGCCGCTTACCGGCGCGAGTTGCAAAAAATGGGCGGAACGGTGAACATTTACTCGACCTGGGATAATTTTATTGTCGAAATCAACGGACCCGAATCGAGCCTCAAATCCATTCTGGAACTGGTGAATAAGTTTTTAAATCATCCGGCCAGCGACGACACCAAGATCAGGAACCTGGTCGAATCATCAAAAACCAATGAAAAAATGATGCGAAAAGACCCCGAAACACTGGGCTATGCGTTGTATTTGTATGCGGTGTACGGCGAAAACTCACAATTTCTGAAAAATCTCACCAGCACCGAAGTAAAAAAACTGAAAGCTGACGAACTGATCGCAGCTATGAAAACCGCCTTAACGTATGAAGCAGACATCCACTATTCGGGAAACATCGCTGCCGCTGAGATCAGGGACTTTATTACCACCGGTTTACAGCCGGGCAAGGCCGTGAATAAAAGTTTGTCGCCGGCACGAAATCAATACCGGGACCTGACCGGACCAACCGTATTTTTCCTCGATGAACCCTCGGCACTTCAAAGCAAAAATTACTTTTTCATTAAAGGCAGTCTGCTCGCTGAGAATGAAAAACCACTGATCAACGCCTACTATGAATATCTCGACGGAGGGATGTCGAGTATTATTTTTCAGGAAATCAGAGAGTTTCGTTCACTCGCCTACTCAACAGGTGCCAACATTCCGGTTCCTTTTTACAGGGATGAACCGGTAACCATGATGAGTTTTGTGGGAACACAGGCAGATAAAACCCGCGAAGCCATCCAGGTGATGCATCAGATTATCAAATCGCCTCCTGATAAGGCCGACCGCATGGAGATGATCTGCAGGGGTATGATTCAATCCATCAATAGCAAAAAACCCCCTTTCCGGCAGATATCCTTTTCGGTGGCCAGGTGGACAAAGCAGGGCTACAAAGAAGATCCCCGCAGAGAATGGGTGAAAACCTACGAAACCATGAAATTTGAAGACATCGTGAAAATTTATGATTCCCAGTTTTATAATAAGCCGGTGATCACCACTATTATCGGCAAAAAGAAACGGATTGGCACAGATTGGATGAATGAATACGGAAAAGTGGTGGAAGTAAACCATAAAGATATCCTGAAATGAGACCGGTAAGGGTGGAATTTACAAGTGACAATCAATTAATTTGAAAATTGAGCCCACTCCGAAAATACACTTTTGAACCACGAATTCACCAATTTAAAAATTGATTCCATTCCGACCCCCCTTTTTTAAGGGTGGATCATTCGGAGTTGAGGCCAGCTAAATATTAATGCAATCACATACATATTTTTTGTTTAAAAAGTATTCGGTATTTTTTTTGCCATTTCTTAATGAATTAATTAGTATATAACATATTAATTGTCAATATATTAAGAGGGTGTAAAAACTCATTCTAACCTTACAGGGGTGCTTGACCTGACGACGTCATAAAAATTTCGTGGTTTTCAAGGGAAGGCTAAACAAAATTATAAATTATAAATTATAAACTGAAATACAATTAGTTAGGCCGGTTTAACGGTGGTTGAACGTAGTCGAAGTCACTCCGGTAACTGGTTTCTGCCTTCAGTTACAATTAGGCAAGAGCAATTTCAATTAGTGGAAGCTAAATCGTAGAGTCTTCTCGAACGAAGTGAGAGACCTCCCGCAGAAAACCAGAAATTTTTAGGAAGTCTTGATCTTTTCTTTGTTACTTTCTTTTGCATCAAGGCAAAAGAAAGTAAATGACTTAAGTTTTAACTTATTTTTGCTGACCGACTTTTCGGAGTGGACTTAAGATTTGAATGTGAAATAAAATTCAAGGATTCAAAAACCAAAAACAGGATTGAAACCTAACGAATTGTATTTCAGACTCCAATTCCGGAAATATATTTATCCACAATATGAAGAAATCCCTGAACTTCAATAGGTTTGGTTATATAATCCACAGCGCCGGCCTGAAGCAGTCTGTTGATCTGATTGGGCAGGGCATCGGCGCTCACCACCACTACCGGGATTGATTGTACCCTTTCGTCCTGAATAATTTGTTCCAGCGCTTCTATTCCGTGAATATCCGGAAGATTCAGATCAAGAAGAATCAGGTCGGGCTGGTATTCAACAGCAAGTTTTACAGTCTTCAACCCGAATTGACTGGTAATCAGCTGTATTTCCGGTCGTTGTAACGAAAGTATCTGGTCAACCAATTCAATATTTGATTGATTATCCTCGATAAGTAGGACAACACCTTTTTTGCCGGCAACATGATCTTTAACCACTTTATTCATTTCAGGCACAACATCACCTGACAGATTATCGGCATGTGGCAATTCAATCCAGAAAGTACTTCCCACATCAGGTTTGCTTTCCACTCCCATTCTTCCGTTCATGGCTTCCAGAAGTTTTTTAGCCACAGCAAGTCCCAGGCCGGTTCCTTCGATGTTTGATTTTTCATGTCCTACTCTTTCAAAAGGCCTGAAGATCATATCCAGGTCAGTTTCCCTTATTCCCACACCGGTATCGGAAACAGAAATGCGGTACAGGTAGGTGGTATCATATTCGTTGGCGGATGGGTTGACCGTTATCAAAATTGAGCCGGCAGGCCGGTTGTATTTCACGGCATTGTTCATCAAATTGAGCAGGACCTGTTTCAGTCGCTGTGCATCGGCTTTTACATAGCACAAATCATCCGACTGTTGCTCAAATTTAACAGACAGTTGCCTTTCATTGGCCATGGGTTTGATGAGGTCTATAACATCCCTAATGACTCTATTAAGCTGCACAGGATCAATTAAAAGTGACATTCTTCCGGCTTCAATCCTTGAAATATCCAGCACTTCGTTGATTAAATTCAGCAAATGCTTCCCGCTTTTGATTATATGATTGACCCCTCTTTTTTGTTTCGGGCTTAATTCGTCCATATTGAGCAACTGGGCAAATCCGAGGATCGAGTTCATGGGAGTACGTAGTTCGTGGCTCATACGTGAAAGAAACTCGCTCTTGGCCAGGTTGGCTTTTTCGGCTTCGTTTTTGGCACGGATTATTTCTTCTTCGGCTTTTTTGCGTTCGGTAATATCGCGGCTGATACCCAACAAACCTATTATTTGACCGTTTGCGTCCAGTAAGGTGGTTTTTAAAGTATCCAACAGAATTTTTCTGCCATCGGGATAAGTCAGCCATTCTTCATTGTGACGTGGCTTTCCCTGTTCAAACATAAGATTATCGTGCATTCGGAAGACTTCTGCCACTTCCCGGTCGAAGAGGTCAAAATCGGTCTTGCCAATGATTTCCTGCTTTGTTCTACCCAACAACCGGGCTAACGTAGGATTGCAGGCCAGATATACCCCGTTTACATCTTTGAAAAAAATCACATCAGGAATCGAATCCAGTAACGACTCGATCAATCGGGCCTGCCTTGCAATCTCGATTTCCGCCTGCTTTCGTCCTGTAATATCATGAATTAAGGTGAGAACCCGGTACGTTTTCCCCTGATCATCCTTAATCGGGATTTTCCGGGTGTCCGTCCAGCGCTGAATGCTGCCAAACTCTGTACACTCCTCCGTAAAAAGGGGTTCTCCGGATTCAAACACAGAAAAGTACTGTTCCCGGGTATTTTCGGGCAGAAAAGGCAACAACTCAAACAAGTTTGATCCGGTAATATTTGTTGTGATTCCGAGATTTGCAAGTTCGCCTGAAAATGAATCGTTATACAGTAATATATTCAGGTGGCTGTCTACCACATGAATGATATCATCCACTGCATTTACAGTGACTTTGTAACGTTCTTCATTTTCCCGTTGCAGACGCTCAATTTCCTTGCGTTCAGTGATATCAATGAGTGTGGTAAGCAAGCATTTCTCATGACCAAGAGTAATTAAATCGGCCGAGAACAATCCGGTAATTTTTTTACCGGACCGTGTGGGCAGTTCCAGTTCGAGGTCCCGAACCGGATTATTTTTTTGAACGCTTTCAACAATCTGTTGGCGAATAGTCGGATCCTGCCACAGGTTCAGATCAAACATGGTTTTGTCCCTCACCTCATCACGGGTAAACTGTAATGTTTTCAGGAAAGAGCTGTTCACATCAATGATTTTTCCTTCATGTAATGAAATGATGGCCATGATGGCAGCATTATGGTGGAAAGCGCCGGAGAATTTTTCCTCCGACAATTTGAGGGCAGATAAATCCTTGGTAACGCCAAATAAAGCAGCTTTTCCGTTCCAGAAACCTTTTTTGGCCCGGGTTTCAACAGGTATATACCGGCCATCTTTGGTCATCAGCGGAACAGGACATGAATCAGAATTTCCATTTAGAATTTCTCTTAAAATATTTGATGCTTCATCTTGTTTATCAGGAGGATGCATCATCAGTACCGAACTGCCGATAAGTTCCTCTCTTGAATAACCAAGCCTGCTTCTGACTGTTTCATTGGTATAGATTATTTCTCCTTCTTCATTCAAAACAAAAAGAAAATCGTCGACCGTGTTGAAGAATATTTCAAAGTTGCTGCGTGTCTGTTCGATAATTTCTTCCTGCTTCCGGTGGTTAATCAGACTGGCCAGCATATTTCCCAACACCCGTAAAGTATTGATTTCGCTTTCATTAAAATTTCTTTGCTTAACCACTGAATCCAAACCTATGAACCCGATCAGGTTGTTTTCCCTTACCAGTGGAATACATAGCAGCGACTGAATGCCCTGAGCTTCCAGGACTTCGCGTTCATTAATCCACGATCCGGGCAAATCTTTTACGGAATCAATTACAATGTCTTCGTGATTTCTGAGTTTTTCAATCCACATGGGAGTGATTTCAAAATCGAAATCCTGCAGATAATCCATTTGAGGTTCAATTCCTTCGGCACACCATTCGAAGGTATTGTTCCACTTATTATTAACAGGATTGGGTTCAAAAATATAGGAGCGGTCGGCTCCCATAAAAGAGCCGAAACGCTGAAGCGAAAGATGGATGGCGTCATTGATTTCGTTGAACGGAATCCCTGTTAATTTTGGAGTGAGATTCAGCAATTCCTGTTCAAACTGACTGGTTCTGATGCGTTCTGTGGCATCGCGACCGGTAACATAATTATGGTTTCCAACCGAAAAGGCTTTCCATTCAATGTACAGGGATTTGCCATCTTGGGTGACCAGTCGGTTGAGAAGGAAATTTGGTGAATCTGTATTATGGTTGATTTCTTTTATTTTTGCTATTGTTTTTTCAATATCTTCCGGATGAATGTACTTGATTAACTTGCTGTTTTGGATTTCTTCCAGCGGATATCCCAGCATGTTTTCCCATGATTGGCTCACTTTTACCAAATTACCTTCAGGATCACCTATACATAAAAGGTCTAATGAGAGATTGAAGAAGTTTTCAAGTTCTTCGGTTCTTTGCATCAGTTCGCTTTCAATACGCTTCCTTTCTTCAATTTCATTGAGGAGATCCTGATTGGTATCAGCAAGCTGCCGGGTTCGCTCCCTGATTTTATCTTCAAGAGAAGCATTCAGTTCTATGATTTCGTTTTCAGCATTCTTCCGGCTGGTGATATCCTGTTGAGTAGCCACCCGGTAAAGTGGTTTTCCGGTATCGTCTTTAACCGTCACTACGTCCATCTGAACGGGATATACCGTTCCGTCTTTTCTGATCATTCTGGTTTCGTAACTGGCGCTTCCGGTTTGATCGGACCTGATGATATTTTTTCTGATAAACTCCTGATCTTCAACCAGATATTGATTCAGTATGGGGAATCCTGTAATTTCTTCCGGTTTTCTGCCCTGTAAGGTGGCAAAAGCCTGATTACAAGTAACAATATTACCGGTAACCGGATCACCGATGGCTATTCCATGTGTGCAGTTTTCGAAGGCATCGGCCCACATCCGGGTAAGTTTTTCGTTTTCCAGACGATTGGTAATATCGCGTATCATGAACAGCAGATTCATGGGATTTCCAGCCTGATCTCTGACCACACTTCCGTTGGCTTCAAACACAAAGTGGGTCCCGTCTTTACGAATACCGGTATAAACCCCGGAACCGATCCTTGTTCCGGCCATAATATCTGCTATGTTGACTTTAGCCTCTTCATTTGACTGTTCTGTAAGAAACTCAGAGATCATCCTTCCTTTCATCTCTTCCTCGACATCATATCCAAACATTCTCAAAATGCTGGGAGAAACCATGATGATGCGCCCGTCGAGGGAAGTATAATTAATTCCATCAGGCGATGCCGTTAGAATCGTGCGATGGATGGCTTCGCTCCGCTGCAATGAATGATTTTTTTCTATTTCCAGTTCCAGTTCACGATCGCGATTTTGTAGCAGTTCGATGAGTCTTTCTTTCGAATACAGGTTATACTCCTTTTGCATGCACAACAATTTAAAGACTAACAAAAATAAACGTTTGATATTGAAAAGCTCTCAAGGCTTTTTACAACAACAAAATGAATGTCAGGCGCTAAAGGTCATATATCCTGATTTCCGCGTACAAATAAATGATCTAAATTCACCTTTACAAACTGGCAAAAATATAATAATTTGATGCAAGGATTACGCAGTTGTTGGGCCGGAAATAAATTTATTTATCAGTACTGAGAGTTTGCTCAGATCCAACGGCTTGCTGATGTAATCATTTGCACCGGCCTCTATGAACTGTTCGCGGTCGCCCGGCATGGCAAGAGCGGTTACCGCAATCACCGGGATGCGTGCAATTTGCGGGTTGTTGTGGCTTCGAATACGCCGTAAGGCTTCGAGGCCATCCACGTCAGGCATCTGTATATCCATCAGGATCAGGTCGACCGGCTGCTGTTGTAACTGTTCCAGCGCCTCCCGGCCATTTCTGGCTACTGCATACCGGCATCCGGTAAACTCCAGGAAATCTGTTATCACCTCAATGTTTGCCTGGTTGTCCTCAGCTACCAGGATGAGCGGGGCAGTACCGGAACCGGCAATGGCGGTAATTGTGCCTTCATTGGTAGTTACAGGCGATGTGTCAGGCAAATTCAGAGATAAATCCGACAAGGGCAAAGTGATCGTAAACCTGCTGCCCTTCCCCAATTCACTCTGTACCGATATACTTCCTCCATGGAGCTTTGCCAGCCGGTGTACGAGAGCCAAACCAAGTCCTGTACCTTCATATTGCCGGTTGAGCCCTGTCTGTAATTGCACAAAAGGATTAAATAACTTTTCGATGTTTTCAGGCGATATACCAATTCCTGTATCAATTACCGAGAAGTTTACGGTTCTTTCGGCTATGTTGCTCCACACTTCAAGTTGAACTGATCCGCCATCCGGGGTGAATTTAACGGCATTACTCAGCAGATTGATCAACATTTGCTTCAGACGGCGGCCATCAGCCCAAACGGAAACTATCCCGGGATCTGTCATGATTTTCAGGCTGATCTTTTTTTTCATGGCTGCCTCTCTCACAAAAATGAGACTCGCCTCACAAAGGTCAGCCACCGGGACGAATGAGAACTCAAGATTTAGTTTATTGGCCTGAATCTTAGACAGGTCAAGAATATCAGTGATGAGTTCCAGCAGGTGTTTTCCGCTCTTTTCGATGGTTTTAAGGGAGCGTAACTGTCGCTCATTCAACGGACCGCTTAGTTGCCTTATCAATATTTCTGAAAGACCAAGTATGGCATTAAGTGGCGTTCGCAGTTCATGGCTCATATTGGCCAGAAACTCATCTTTCAGTCGTATGGTATGTTCCAGTTCTGTATTGGCATTTTTCAGCGCATCTTCAGTTTGCTTGCGAAGGGTAATATCGCGTGAAAAACCGGTGGTGCCGATCACCATTCCCTGATGATCATATACCGGGGTTTTAAAGGTTTCGAACCAACATCTTACCCCCTGGTCATATATTTCTTCTTCGACAATACGCGGTTTTCCCAGGGTGATGACCTTTTCATCATCCGCGCGGTATTTTTCGGCCAGGTCGGCAGGCCAGATATCTAGATCATTTTTGCCTGACAGCAATTCCGGACTTTCCATACCGCACGATTGAGCAAATGCCCGGTTGACAGCAAGGAAGCGGCTTTCAACATCTTTCAGCCAGATCAGACCCGGCTGGTTTTCAATTATGGCCGAAAGATAGCTCTCTCTGATATGAAGTTTCTTCTCTACCTGCTTGCGCTCAGTGATATCAATCACCGTTGAACGGCTCATAGCATAGTTTCCCGCCTCATCTTTAATGGCAGTGGCACTGACAATCACCGGAAAAACGGAACCATCCTTCCTGACCAGTTCAAATTCAAGATCATTCACGTACCCCCTTTCCTTGAATGCAGGAAAATTTGACCTGAAAACCGACAGGCTGGCGGGAGTGAGGAGACTGGTAAATGGCTTACCGATGAGTTCATGGCGTTGATAACCCAGCCATTTCAGTTCCGTTTGGTTGATGATCAAAAAATTCCCGCCTGCATCGAGGGAGTGATAACCGGAAGGTGCATTGTCATAAAGATCCTGAATCTGTGAGGTGGCCTGCCTGATCCGTTCTTCGAGGGTTTGGTTCAGGTCCGCCAGTTCCTGTTGCGTGGTTTTTAGCTCATGCACGTCAGTTGAATGAAGTAATGCATGGACAACCTTACCGTTTATATCATGAATGGGTTGGAGTGAATTACGAAACCATCGTGGCTGACCTCTAACATAAGTCATACTTTCACTTATAGAACCCTTATCTTCCCTGATGACCTTGCGCACTTTTTCCAGCTGCCCGGAAGCGATGGGTTCAGGAAATATGTCGGCCATGTTTCTGCCAATGAGCGCCTCCCGGGTATCACCCAGCCAATTGGCAGCTATATCATTCATATACAGAAATTTACCATCGTAATCAATCGTAGCAATTACACCGTCGATACTTTCCAGCAACCCGCGAAACTTTTCTTCACTGACACGTAGTTTTTCCTCTGTCTGTTTTTGTTCCGTAATATCCAGCAGGTTATTAAGAAAGCAGGTTTCTCCATCGATTTCAATCTTTTCAGAAGTAAACAGCACCATCCGTTCTTTGCCGGAGCGAGTGATCATGGGAATTTCGACATTTCTTATCTTACCATCCGATTTCACCGTACTGCCCATTTTTTGCAAAGTATCTGGGGCAGCCAGTCCCAGTTCGGCGGATGTATGCCCGATTGCCTCAGCTCGTGAAAAACCGGTCAAACGACTCCAGGCATCGTTCACATCCACTATCCTGAAATCCGATGCGGTGGTAATTCCAACGGGCACAGGATTGGAATGGAAAAAGGTAGCAAAACGGTTCTCTGATTCACGCAGTTTTTTGATTTCTGCAGAGTCCATCCCTGATTTATTTACATTAACGTCATTATTTTCCGGCGCTTCTCCTGTTGAATTAATTATATGATCAGCTTCAGCCTTCCTGCGTTTCATTGCATTTCGATTATTATGGATATTGTTCTTTTGCAAAAATAACAAAGTCTCAATACATTGATTTAACCGCCTGAATCTCAAATTATAATTTATAATTCATAATTTATAATCTGTTTTTTGTACTTTTTTACCGTCAATTGTCTTTATACTTTCGATCAAGGTTTCGGAACAATAACCATAATCAGGCGCTTATGCATTCGAACGTCAAATTCCTGCAGACATTTTTTGAGGCCACGCCATTGGGCATATAACATCTTGAAATCATTCATGACGGTCAGAACAATACGGCTGATTACCGTTTCATGGTGATTAATCCTGCGTTTGAGGAGATTTTCAGTCAAAAGAAAGAAAACGTTTGCGGGAAACTTATTAGCCAGATATTTCATGATGATGACAAATTAGCCCAAGGGTGGAACCGTTTATTCACCAAATTTTCCTCACCTACTGTAACCTCAGAATTTGAGCATTTTATGGACTTTCATGGCAGGTGGTTCAGGGTGAATGCCTGGCAATCTGATGACAGGAATATGATTCTTGTTTTGACTGACATAACCGAAATTAAAAACAAGGAAAAGGAACCTCATATTTTTTTAGAAAGTGTCGATAATTCTTCTGATGCAGTAGACATTACCTCGCTGGTTGGGGTTGATGCAGATAAAACCGGGCGAATGGAGGCTTCAACAGTGCTTGCCGATAGTGAATTCAAATACAAGTCTCTTGTAGAATCATCGCAGGATGCCATTTTTGTGGTCGACAAAAATGATTACTATCAATTTGTCAACAACGCTTTTGCAACAACGCTGGGGCACATGTATGAATACTTTGCAGGCAAGTCATTTTGGGATATTTATCCCAAAGACCTGGCGGATATGCGTTATGAGGGTGTTGTGAAAGTTTTCGAGACCGGCCTGCCGAGTGAGGTAGAGGTCGTGGTACCTTTACCCGGCAAGACCTTGCACTACCTTGCAAAAACCAATCCTATAAAAGATGGACAGGGAAATGTTTTCCAGGTGCTGGTCACGGCAACTGACATCACAGCCCGAAAGCATGCCGAGGAGAAACTGCTGGAAAGTGAAAAACGATATGAACAGATCGATTCCTCCAGCCGCGACTCTATCTATGCCTACGACCGCCAAGGGCGGTTTATTCATGCCAACCGGGCCTTATGCAGGTTATTAGGCCGGTCACGAGAGGAAATCATTGGCAAAACCCATGCGGAACTGGGCTTTCCGCCGGCGCAGTGCGAGGAATGGCAAGCCCTGCATGATGAGGTGTATGCCAGAGGCGATACCGTGATTCGCGAAACCGCCACACCTATTCAGGATGGAGCAGTTATGTATTTTGAAGTGATTCTCAACCCGATTGCTGAGCAGAGAGGGACGATCATCGGTATTTCCGGCATTACCCGCGACATTACCGAGCGAAAGCAGGCAGAAGAAGCCATTCGCGAACGAGAATCCCTGCTGAGAAAAATCGCTGAAAATTATCCGAATTCGTACCTGTCCATCATCGAAAAGGATTTTACCATTGGATTTACTTCAGGTCAGGAATTTAAAACCAACATCTTGACCCGGAACAATTTATCGGTTTGACACTTGAACAGGTGTTCGGTGATCAGGAGGGCCTGGTAAAGGAAGAATACATAAAAGCATTCCAGGGTGAGGAGCGGGTCTTTGATTTATTTATCAACAACCAAGATCAGATCTATCATTCGGTTCCCCTTCAATCATCTGATGGTTCCATACCCCGCTTTCTTGTAGCAGTTGAAAACATAACGGCCCGTAAACAAACCGAGATGGCACTGCGCGAAAGAGAGCAGCTGTATCATGCCATGTTCGAAAAAACCCATGCAGTAAAACTTCTCATCGATCCGGCCGATGGGGCTATTGTAGACGCCAATTCTGCTGCCGCCGGTTTTTACGGTTATACTGTGGAGAAACTGAAAACCATGAAGATCAGGGAGATCAATACCCTTTCGGGAGCACAAATCCAGGCAGAAATGGCCGATGCCACCACCGAAAAGAGGAAATACTTCAACTTTTGTCATCGTCTGAAGGATGGTGAAATCAGATATGTGGAAGTGCATTCAAGCCCGCTGGAATTTGGCGGTCGAACTTTACTTTATTCCATTATCCACGACATAACTGCGCGTAAACAGGCAGAAGCAGAACTCATCAAAGCCAAGGAAAAAGCTGAAGAAAGCGACCGGTTAAAATCGGCCTTCCTGGCCAATATGAGCCATGAGATCCGCACCCCCATGAACGGAATACTTGGTTTTGCCGATCTTTTAAAAGAACCGGAACTTAGCGGCTACGAACAACAAGAGTATATCAGTATTATTGAAAAGAGCGGGCAGAGAATGCTCAGTATTATCAACGATATCGTGGATATTTCAAAAATAGAGGCCGGTCTGATGGAACTTCACCTTTATGAATCCAATATTACCGAACAAATTGAATATATCTACCGGTTCTTCAAACCCGAAACTGAAGCCAAAGGCCTGAAATTATCAAAATCAAATTTTCTGTTTAAGAATGAATTAATTATCAATACCGATCGTGAAAAACTGTATGCCATTCTCACTAACCTGGTAAAAAATGCCATCAAGTACACCGAAAGTTGAAATGATGGGGGGCAGCATCCGCGTGGAAAGTAATCCGGGAGAAGGATCTGTATTTTACTTCACGCTGCCCGTTAACTCCCGACCCGAATCTCAAATGGAGTCCTGGCCGGATATTGCTGAGAATTATGACCATTCAGAAGCTGCCCGGCTAAATGTTCTGATAGTGGAGGACGATGATGTGTCGGAACTCATGCTGGAGAAAAATCTGACCAAAACGGCAGGAAAAATTTTAAAAGCCCGGACTGGTTATGAAGCCATTGAAATGGTAAGGAACCATCCGGAGATTGACCTGATTTTAATGGATATACGTCTGCCGGAGATGGATGGATATGAGGCCACCCGGCAAATCAGGCAGTACAATAAGGAGGTGGTGATTATTGCCCAGACCGCCTACAGGTTAACCAGTTACCGGGAAAAATCCATCGAGGCAGGGTGCAATGATTACGTGGCAAAACCCATAAAAATGGAACAGTTGTTTACGATGATCAGAAAGTACTTTCAATAGGCTGGACTGGAAATTCATTGTAAAGTTGCTTTTTACAGGGAGGTTGTGGGAAAATTTAAAAATTTAAAAATGAAATACAAAAATTCATCCCGAAGGCTCAAAGGAAGTCTGTACAACTATTAGTATTTCTTTGATTATTCTTTTACGGTCGGATTATTTTTCACCGTCATCAGATCATCAGTATTTCCTTACTTACGTAATTTTTAAAATCTTTGACCGAAGTAAAACATCTGAACCCGGCTGCATTTGCAATAGAGATAGTTTCGGCCGACAGACATAACAATTGATCACCACCTCGTAAACGGTCTCTTCATCAGATTACTGTTAAAAAATCTCGGATCGCCCGTTACTTCTTCACCCAGCCAGCCGGGTGTTTCAAATACTTCGTCTTCGGTTTGCAGTTCAAGTTCAGCCATTACCAGACCCTGGTTCTCGCCGTAAAACTCATCCACCTCGAAAGTATGGACTCCCTGCTTAACCAGAAACCGGGTCTTATCAATAATCCCGGGCTCACATAACTTCAACAATTCCTTAGCATCTGACACCGCAATTTCTTTTTCCCATTCAAACCGGCTCATACCCTGATCGCCGGTACTGCTGCCCTTGACGGTTAAATACCCTTTATCCCCTTTAATCCTTACGCGCACTATCCGCTCCGGAACAGAGGAAAGATATCCCTGAGTAATACGAATGGAATCAAAAGCCAGCGGTTTGAAATTCCCTTTTACTAAAAACTTTCGTTCAATCTCCTGTGCCATAGAATATTACATACAATTCTTAAAGATAAGGCGTATCAACGTTTCCCGAATAGTTTATTAACTGGTATGAAAGTGAATAGCAAAGTTTCTCAGGTGAATACTCCTGTTTACTGTGCCAAAGCCACAATTTTCTCCAATGGCAGTGATTCGAGCATGGCCGTAATTTTCTTTTCATCGTTGATGCCCCTCGAATTCAGGGTAAGCATCGAACTGCTGAACGGCAGATTAACAGTAAAAGAAACTACCTTGTTGTCGTCAACACTTTTCGAAAGGAGCGCCTTGTAATTTTTAACCTTGATTTTTTTCTGGTTCGGATCGCCGGTCATGAAAACCGGCATGGATAACATGGCATTGATGCCGGCCATCAATGGTGAATCGCTGATCAGCTCCACCGAAGTTTCAGTGCTGTCTTTTACGTACTCGCGATGAACGAACAGCCCGGCAAAACCGGTGGTCATACCCGACACATTATCATCGGCGGCTGATTTTGGCAAGCCCCCCAGTTCATCCGGCAGTATTTTCAGGATCTCCTTTCCTATTTCCTGATTAATGAGTTGTAAGGATTGCTGCAGGGCAAAACGGGCATTCTCCAGATCGCCTGATGTATATGAGTTCTGCGCTTCACCGAGTTTCTGACTGAATTCCTGAGCCTGCGTGTTCAGGCTGACTGCCATTACAAAGGTCAATATGGTAATCAAAATATTTTTCATTGTTCCCCCAATTCTTTCTTAATTTTATCAATATCAACAGCTTCTGCGGCAGTCATCACCTCTTGTTCGGTTTCAAAATTCACCGCTTCAAAAATAATGATGGATGACTGTCCGAATGGAACACTGAGTTTGTAACCGGAGTTCTCGTCAAATTCAATCAATGCCCTGTTGCCCTTGAAGGTAGTTGACTTGTGACTCTGATCAGAAGTAGTAGCATAGGCACCCGAGGCCAGATACATATTGGCAGCAGATAACATGGCGGCATCATTGCCGATGGTGACTCCGAATTCCTTGTCGCTTTTCCGGTAATTCCGCTGAATGATAAGCCCGGCAAAACCAATACCCGTACTGGTTACATTATCTTCTTCCTTAATAAAGGGCAGATCCTCAATCTTTTCGGGCATCTCCTTCAGGATTTTCTGTCCGATCTCCAGTTCCACCCCCAGCATGGCCTGTCGAACCGCAAACCGGGCATCTCCGAATTTCTTGTCATTGAAAGCGGTTTCCGCATTTTTGATATTTTCCTTAACATCGGGTGCGGTGTTGCCCAATCCCTGTCCTTTGGTGTTACCGGTCTTGCCCGAGGTGGTAACAGGCTGATTACCATATGGATCAGTAGTGGGTTGATTGCCCTTGCTGTCCTGGTTTTTCTTGTCTTCCCCAAAAATCTTTTCGATGGCCTTATCTTCGGCTTTTGATTTGATCTTGCCAAGGATTCCCTGCGGAAAAGCCTGAATTACAGGCAATCCGGCAAGCAATATGGCCAGAATAATTAACTGAACTGATTTTTTCATAGCAATTGAATTTATAATCTTGTGCAAAGATATGCATTACCCCTTTTGCATCAGGATCAAAATACTATTTTTACGACCAAAAAAAATATCATGCATAAACTCCTCTTGTCAGCTATTGGCTTCTTTTCATTTTTGTCAGTTCATGCTCAGGAACCTGTAACAATCCCTTTTCCTCATAAGGACTACGAAAAATGGCAAATTCTTGAAAAACCCACTATCAGTAATGACGGCAAATGGATTTCATATGAACAAAACCCACAGAAAGGCGATGGGAAACTGGTGATCACGCAACAGGGAACAATCTCTCCAACCGAAATCCCAAGGGGTCGTGAATGCCAGATCAGCCCCAACTCCAACTTTGCGGTTTTCAAAATAAAACAGCCTGAAGATTCGGTTAAGAAAGCCAAACTGGCCAAACTGAAACCCGAAAAAATGCCCAAAGATTCATTAGGCATATGGGTATTTGCAAAGAATAGTTCTGTTAAATTTTCAGAAGTAAAATCATTCAGAATGCCTGAAGAAAAATCAGACTGGATGGTATTTCTGCATGAAGAGAGAGAAATAAAGGCCGATACTGCGTTAAAAAACGACAGTACACAGAAAAAATCAGAGCCGGGAGAAAAGAAAAAAGGCAAAGGCGCTGAAAAAAAACCCGGAGGTTCAGATATGGTCATTTATAATCCGGCAACCGATTTCTCACTAACGATCAGCAATGTAACCGATTATACCATCTCGAAAAATGGCAGGCTCATTGGCTGGATTAAGGATACCATGCCCCAAAAAACAGTGTTCAGGCGGGTGGAATGTTTCGATACGGAATTAAAAAAAAGGTATATGTTGTTCGAGGATACCGGAACCATTAAAACTATCCGAACCGATCAGCTGGGTGAACAGCTGGCATTTATACAATCTTCAGATACTGCGAAAAACAAAAGATATAGCCTGTTGTATTGCCCCTGTCCCGGAAAGGAAGCCGTAAGGATTGACGATTCTCTGAATCCGGAAATGCCGGATGGCTGGTGTGTGAGCGAATTCACCAGCCTGAAATTCTCCGACAACGGTAAGAGATTGTTTTTCGATATAGCCCCCGATCCGTTGCCTGAAATCAAAGATACCATTCCTGAGGACGAGCAGGTAAAGGTAGACGTATGGAACTGGAAAGATCCGCTGCTCCAGTCGCAGCAGCTGAACCAGGTGAAAGATGAGATGAAAAGGAATTATTTAGGCATTTACGATACCGGCAACCGGAAATTCATTCGGCTTGCCACCGAAGACCTGCCAAGGGTAAACACCGGTAAAACCGGCGATAACCGACACTTCCTGGCAACTTCAGATATACCTTACCGTCCGCTGAAAAGCTGGGATAAAACCTACCAGGATATCTACCTGATCGACAGCCATTCCGGCGACCGGAAAAAAGTGGCTGAAAAACAGGGTTCCACCGTATTAATGTCACCCGGGGGAAATTATATCGTATGGTATTCACTGGCTGACAGTTCCTGGTATGCCTATACTGAAAAGAATGATACCAAAACCCGCCTGACGGATAATTCGCTAACCCGTTTTTATGACGAAGAAAACGATACCCCCGATATCCCCGGAAATTATGGACTGGCCGGATTTACCAAAGGCGATTCGGCAGTGATCATTTATGACCGCCATGATCTCTGGCTTTTTGATCTGAAAGGGAAAAACCAACCTAAGAACCTTACCAGAACTCTCGGGAATAATGGTAAGAACCGGTACCGGTATGTTAAACTTGACCCGGAACAGGAATGGATCATTCCGTCTGAACCCATTTTGCTAAAATCCTTTGATGAAAACACCAAAGAATCAGGATTTTACTCGTTGGATATGAAAACATTGTCAATAACTGCTTTAGTTTCAGGGGAGTACACTTTTTCTAACCCGGTAAAATCAAAGCAATCAGATAAACTTATCTGGACAAAAAGTAATTTCACCACATTCCCGGATCTTCAAACCAGCGATTTGAATTTCAGGGCTGTTCAAAAAATTACCAGCCTTGACGCACAAAAAGAGCAGTATGTATGGGGAAGGGTAAAACTCATATCCTGGAAATCATTTGATGGCGGCAGGATGAACGGACTCTTGTATACCCCTGATAATTTGGATACTACGAAAAAATACCCGGTAATTGTCTATTTTTATGAAAAATATTCGGATGACCTGAACCGGTTCTACCATCCTTCGCCTTCCCGTTCAACCGTCAATTTTTCCGTTTACACCAGCAACGGATATATCGTATTTGTTCCTGATATCACCTATAAAACAGGATTCCCGGGTAAAAGCGCCTATGATGACATCATCAGCGGCACCCAGGAAGTTTGTAAACTTCCCTGGGTTGACTGCGACCGGATAGGCATACAGGGGCAAAGCTGGGGCGGATATCAGGTTGCCTGGCTGGTTACACAAACCGATCTGTTTAAGGCGGCCATGGCCGGAGCCCCCGTAAGCAACATGACCAGCGCCTATGGCGGAATACGCTGGGAATCAGGCATGAGCCGCATGTTTCAGTATGAAAAATCGCAAAGCCGCATAGGAGAAACCCTATGGGAAAACCCGCTGGCTTACCTCGAAAACTCCCCGGTATTTCATGCCGATCAGGTGAATACCCCCCTGCTGATCATGCACAATGATGCCGACGGAGCCGTGCCCTGGTACCAGGGTATTGAATACTTCTCCGCCTTGCGACGACTGGGAAAACCCTCCTGGATGCTGGTGTATAACGGTGAAGAACACAATCTGGTGAAATGGAACAACCGGGTTGACCTGAGTATCCGAATGATGCAGTTCTTCGACCACTACCTGAAATCATCTCCTGCCCCGGTCTGGATGAAAGAAGGTGTACCCGCTGTTAAAAAGGGAAGAATGTCAGGTTTTGAAATACCGGAATAACGTACTCATAATCATAAAGATAGTCTGATTAAGTACGAGAAAATCGATAATACTCTTTACTAAATCCATCTATTTACTTAATTATAATTTTTCATAACTGAAATAAGTTAATTTTGTTTTCCTTAAAATATTACTAAAATACATTTTAAATGTCTGATAATCAATTTTCTAAGCCAACTTTTCTTTTTGAAGTCAGTTGGGAGATATGCAATAAAGTAGGTGGAATATATACGGTAATTTCGACAAAAGCGCCTTCACTTTGCGAAGAGCTGGGCGACAACTATATGGTAATAGGTCCGGATGTATGGAAAGAAACCCGGGAAAATCCGGATTTTACGGAAGATCTGAATTTGTATAAATTATGGCGGACCCGGTCAGCCGAAAAAAATCTTCACTTCAGGATCGGACGATGGAATATACCTGGTAATCCCATCGCCATATTAGTGGATTTCACTTCTTTTTTCCCCAATAAAGACGCTATTTTATTCAGATACTGGGAAAAGTTCAAACTGGATTCAATCAGCGGACAGTGGGATTACATTGAACCTGCCTTGTTTGGACATGCAGCAGCAACGGTAATTGAGAGCTTTTATGAATACCACCTGACCTATCAGGATAAAATCGTGGCTCATTTTCACGAATGGATGACCGGAGCGGGAGTATTGCATCTCAAGGATGCCGTTCCCCAGGTGGCCACCATTTTTACCACACATGCCACGGTGGTTGGCCGCACTATCAGCAGCAACGGGCTCGACCTTTATAATTCCATCGGACATCATGATGCCAATATGGTGGCCCGAACCTTTAACGTATTTTCAAAACATTCTCTTGAAAAATGTGCCGCTACCGAGGCCGATTCCTTTACAACGGTAAGCAGTGTAACCGATACTGAGTGTGCACAGTTTTTGGGCAGGAAAGCTGATGTGATCACCCCGAACGGATTCGACCAGTCATTTGTGCCACAGGAGCAGGAGTTCGACAACGCCAGGAATCAGGCCCGACTGAAGCTGCTTGATGTAGCCGGGAAACTCCTGCAGCAGCCGCTTCCGGATGACAGCATACTGCTGTTGACCAGCGGACGCTATGAATTCAGGAACAAAGGGATCGACCTGTTTATTGATGCCATGGGTAAATTAGCCCGCGATTACCGGTCCGATAAATCTATTGTAGCTTATATTATGGTGCCCGCTCATCAGTCAGGCGCAAGGAAAGAACTGATTGCCAGACTTGGAGAGGAATATTCCGGAAATCCCCTGCAGGAAGAATACCTTACACACGGCCTCTTCGATTTTGATAATGATGCAGTAATCAGAAGAATCCGGGAAAACGGACTCCGTAACACGGTATCCGACCGGGTTAAAATCATCTTTGTACCGGCTTATCTCAATGGCAGTGATGGTATTTTCAACAAAGACTACTATGAATTGCTTCCCGGCTTCGACCTTACCTTGTTCCCCAGCTATTATGAACCCTGGGGGTATACCCCACTCGAAAGTATCGCTTTCCAGGTTCCAACGGTAACTACCTCTCTCAGCGGCTTTTCACAATGGGTTTTGAAATTCGACAAGAAAATGCAGAAAGGGGTAGCGGTCATCGACAGAACCTATGACGATTACCCGGAATTGATACAGAAACTTTACGAAAGTGTTACCCGTTTTATCGAAATCTCTCCGGCTGAAATAACAAGAATGCGAAAAGCAGCCTTTGAACTGTCGGAAGAAGCATCGTGGAACGAACTGGTGGTAAATTACTGGAATGCTTTTGAAATGGCCATTAACAAAGCCGATTCAAGAGAGGAACTTTATAAATCTAAAATGATTACCGACCAGGTAATCACGGTGGCTGCCCCAAAAAAATCAGCGCCGCAATGGCGAAAAGTCTATGTTAACATCGTACTTCCCGATAGCCTGAAAGGACTTCTCGAAATGTCGAAAAACCTTTGGTGGTCATGGAATTATGATGCCATCGAACTGTTTGAACTGATCGATAAAGAGTTGTGGGAAGAACTTAACAATCCCATAGCCCTCCTTGAATCCCTGAATATTCATCAGATCCGGAATCTTGAAAAAAACCCGGAATTTCTGGAAAGATATACCCATGTGTACGACCGCTTTACCAAATATATGGCTGAAGCGGCGAACAAACCGGAAGACATGGTGGCCTATTTCAGCATGGAATATGGCTTACACGACAGCATCAAGATCTATTCAGGCGGTTTGGGGATGTTAGCCGGCGATTACCTGAAAGAAGCCAGCGACTCCAACAAAAACCTTATCGGAATCGGACTGCTGTACCGCTACGGCTATTTCAAGCAAACCATCAATATTTTCGGCGATCAGATTGCCGAATTTCATCCTCAGAAATTTACCCATCTGCCGGTAGTGCCCGTGCGTAAAGATGATGGAGAATGGCTGGTGATCAGTCTGGCGCTGCCCGGAAGAACCGTGAAAGCCAAAGTATGGCGGGTAGATGTGGGAAGAATTCCCTTGTACCTGATGGACACTGATACCGGTGATAATCATGATTATGACAAATCGATCACCCATCAGCTATACGGCGGCGACTGGGAGAACCGCCTGAAACAGGAGCTGCTTTTAGGGGTCGGGGGTTACCGGATCATCAAAACCCTCAATCTGAAACCTGCGCTGTACCATATGAATGAAGGCCATGCCGCCTTCCTCACCCTCGAAAGATTACGGGAACTGGTTCAGGAAAGAAATCTTTCGTTCGCCCAGGCCTGCGAAGTAGTCCGATCATCAAGTCTCTTCACTACACATACTCCCGTACCGGCCGGTCACGATGCCTTCAGCGAAGACCTGCTGAGAGCCTATATCCCCCACTACGCCGAGCGGATCAATATCGACTGGAATGATTTCATGAACCTCGGAAAATTCAACGAAAACGACCCGAATGAAAAATTCTCCATGAGCGTGCTGGCCGTCAGACTTTCACAGGAAGTGAACGGGGTAAGCAAAATTCACGGACGGGTTTCCAGAGAAATGTTCCAGCATATGTTCGATGGATTTTTCCCTCAGGAATTGCATATCAGCCACGTTACCAACGGCGTGCATTTCTCCACCTGGACCCATCCGCTCTGGCAGAAACTCTACGACCAGGAACTGGGGAGCAACTTCAAGTTCAGGCAGGATGAACTGGATCTGTGGAAAAGGATCAAACATGTGGAAGATGAAAAAATCTGGAACATCCGGAAAAAAATCAAACACGAGCTGTTTGATTACCTCGCCAAACGCATCAGCAAGGACATGAACAAACGGCATGAAGATCCCAAATACATCCTGAATGTCCTCGAAAATTTCAATCCCGATGCCTTGACTATTGGCTTTGCCCGCCGGTTTGCCACCTATAAAAGAGCCCACCTGCTGTTTACCAATCTCGATACGCTGGATAAGATACTCAATATTCCCGGAAAACCGGTTCAGTTCCTGTATGCAGGAAAAGCCCATCCCCATGACAAGGCCGGCCAGGATCTGATCAAGCGGATCATCGAAGTATCGCGTATGCCACAATTTGCCGGAAAAATTATCTTTATCGAAAACTATGATATGCCGCTCGGCGCCAAACTCGTGCAAGGGGTGGATATCTGGCTCAATACTCCTACCCGTCCGCTCGAGGCCTCGGGTACCAGCGGCGAAAAAGCGGTGATGAACGGCGTAGTGAATTTCAGCGTGCTCGACGGCTGGTGGGCCGAAGGGTATAAACCCGGCGCCGGCTGGGCGCTTTCGGAAGCCCGCACCTATGTGAACCAGCAATTCCAGGATATCCTTGATTCGGAAGCCATTTATAATATTCTTGAGGATGAGATCATCCCCATTTACTACGATCGCGGAACCGACGGAATTCCCCGTAAATGGATCAGCTACATCAAAAATACCATAGCCGCCATAGCTCCCGATTTCACGATGAAGCGTATGATTGAAGATTATTATAATCAATACTATACCCGTATGATTGAAAGGGCCAAACAAATGAACGGCGACCGGTATGAAGGCGCCCGCGAAGTGGCCAACTGGAAAAGCAAGATGATTAAAAACTGGGATAATATTGAGGTGATTCATATTGATGCCCCCGATTCCACCAACCGGCCCTTATCGCCCGGCGAAAATTTCAAGGCAGAGATCGTCCTGGATACCCACGAAATTTCAAGCGAACATATAGCTGCTGAAGTATTGTTCGGACATAAAGTAGATAATGTTGTGGAGAAACTGCTGTTCCACCAGATGATGCATTCCGAAATCATCGACCGGCATACGGTAAGGTTCTTTTGTGATATTCCGCCATTCCAGTCAGGAGTATATGATTTCGTTTTCAGAATTGTACCCCAGCATCCTTCCCTGCCCCACCGTCAGGATTTCATGCTGATGAAGTGGGTCTAGTCCACAATACTAAAAATGTGGGGATGAAGGTATTCACCCTCCTGCTCCGGTGACATTCTGTAATTATAAAATATAAATTATAAATTATAGAATGAAATACAGGATGTTGTGGGGTAAGAAACTACATCCCGGGCAGATTTACAGATTTTTTTTAAAACCGGAAACCCCGGGATGTCGTCCCTGAAGGTCGTTGAGGTTTATATTTTTATTCCAGTAGAACTATTCGACATTATTCTCATAACTCTTTCCTCCTTTCCTTTTTCTTTTCCCCTTTCCAATTTTCATTGATTCAGAAAAACCAGATTTTTTGGTAAAACCTGATATAAGTAATAATTGCAATATTTTTTATATTTGTGCTGATAATTTTTTGAATCAAACAGAAAAGTTCAGTGGGTGAAAACATTTTATTAAAGCGGTAGCTTAGCGATATAAATAGCTGATAATAAAAAATGAAGGCGAGTTTCCCCGCCTTAAATGTTTTCACAACGGAATAATCCTTATTGTGAATTGGTTCGAATTGTGAGGCAAATATAGTGAAAAACAAATGAAAAATACAACTCATGGAAAAAAAAATTTTAGGATTGGATTTGGGCTCAGCATCTATTGGGTGGGCATTAATTTCGGAAATAACCGATAAGGAATCAGCTAAGTGCAGTATCATTGATTTTGGAAGCAGAATTATACCCTACGAAGGTACTGAAGGGAAAGATTTTGCAAAAGGTACCGGAGAAACTAAAAACTCACTCAGAACAACAGCAAGAACTGCCAGAAAAGGATATGACCGTTATCAACTCAGAAGAAAATATCTTTCTGAATTACTAGCCAAACATGGTATGCAACCTGATGAAATGCTTTTCACTATCCCCAAACTCAACCTGTGGCAATTGCGTAGTAAAGCAGCTATCGAACAAATATCTATAAATGAATTCGGAAGAATTCTTTTATGGCTAAATCAAAAAAGAGGGTATAAAAGCAGCAGGAGCGACACCAATAAAGATAAAAAGGATACAGACTACGTAGCCAATGTGAAAAGTCGCCATCAAAAAATAAACGAATTGAATCTGACCATTGGGCAGTATTTTTATCTAGAACTGCAGAAAAACGAGTATTTCAGAGTAAAAGACAACATTTTTCCCCGTGAGGCATATATCGAAGAATTTGATAAAATTTGTAAAAAACAGCAGGAGTATTACCCTGAACTGATTAATAATGAACTGATTAAAAAAATAAAGAATGAAATAATCTATTTTCAGAGACCGCTAAAGTCTCAAAAAGGGCTAGTCTCAATCTGTGAATTTGAAGGTTTTTACAAAAAATCAGGGGATGGTAAGGAATACTTTGTAGGCCCCAGAGTATCTCCAAAGAGCTCTCCATTATTCCAGACAGCAAAAATCTGGGAAAGTATTAACAACGTAAAAATATCCGATTTCAAAGGAAATGAGGTGGTGATTTCTTTAGATCAAAAAAAATTGCTGTTTGATTACCTCGACAACCATGAAAAACTTACGCAAACCGAATTATTTAAAATCCTTAGTCTTAAAAAAGAGAACTATATTGTTGGAAAACAAGTAGTAAATGGTATACAAGGAAATATAACTAAATGTCAAATCCTAAATTGCTTTGAAAATCCAGAACTCTTTCTGCAACTTACTCAATTCAACCTGAAACCAGAACAAGTTCCAGAATTGATTAATGGCGTTAATCCTAAAACCGGTGAAATAAAAGAAAAAATACAAATTAATCCCATCGTTGAAAACGAACCGTTTTATAAACTATGGCATGTAATATATTCCATTGACAATCTGGAAGAATGTTCGAACGCCATCCATCAAAAATTTCTATTGCCATTATCAGAATCAAAAAAATCTGGGGATGGTTTGCCTAAATATCCCGCACTTTCTGATGAAAAACTTAAAGAAATCGCTAACAGACTGGCCGGCCTCGATTTCAAAAAATTTGGATTTACCAATAAGTCGGCTAAAGTTTTAAGAAAAATATTGCCTTACCTGATGGAAGGCGACAAGTATAGTGAAGCCATGAGTTTTGCCGGTTATGATCACTCTCATTCCATCACCAAAGATGAAAACCTGCTACGACCGGTTCTCGAAAAACTAAAACCGATTGAAAAGAATTCATTGCGTCAGCCTATCGTTGAAAAAATTCTCAATCAAATGATCAATTTAGTGAATGCAGTCATCGATAAATATGGAAAACCAGATGAAATTCGAATTGAACTTGCCAGAGAGCTTAAACAAAGTAAAGAAGAAAGATCAAAAGCAGAGAAAGACATCAACCAAAGAAATCGAGAAAATGAGTTCATTAGTAAAAGACTCGCTGAATATGGACTGAGAGCTACACGGAACAATATCCTGAAATGGAGATTATATGAGGAAATAAACAACCAGGATAAAAAACTCAATGCGATATGTATTTACTGTGGCCAACCTATCTCCTTGCTTGAGGCTATTAAAGGGCATGATGTTGACATTGAACATATTATTCCGAAATCGAGATTGTTTGATGATTCGCAGAGCAATAAAACACTTGCTCATCGACACTGTAATAAAAATAAGAACGACAGAACCGCTTTTGATTTTATGAAAAGTAAATCGGATCAGGAATTACAGGATTATATCATACGGGTCAATGATCTATACACAAGAAGAGTAATAAAAAAATCAAAACGGGATAAACTATTAATGACTGAAAGCAAAATACCGGATGATTTTATTACCAGGCAATTAAGAGAAAGTCAGTACATTGCACGAAAAGCAAGAGAAATTCTTCAAACCGTTTGCAGGCATGTATGGAGCACATCAGGTTCTATAACAGCTGAATTAAGGAGGTTGTGGGGCTGGGACGATATAACCATGAATTTACAGCTGCCCAAATATAAAGAACTTGGATTGACAGAATGGGTAGAGTGGGAAACAAATAACGGTGAGCAAAAACACAAGAAAGAGGTAATTAGCGGATGGACGAAGCGTGATGATCACCGGCATCATGCTATTGATGCGCTTACTATTGCCTGTACAAAACAGGGATTCATCCAAAGGTTCAATACTTTGAATTCCACCAAAACAAGAGAGGATATTTATGTTGAAATTCAAAATCGCTCAATTCAATACAATGATAAACTGTCAAATATTGAAAAATATATCATAAGTCAGCAACCCATTCCAACCGAGATAGTTCAGCAGGCAGTATCTAAGATCCTAATTTCATTTAAGGCAGGTAAAAAAGTTGCCATTTTAGGGAAAAGAAAGATCGGTAAACATGGAAATAAAACCGTCGTACAATCAGGCATTGTGGTACCCCGGGGACCTTTGAGTGAAGCAAGTATTTATGGAAAAATCAATCGATTGGAAATACAAAAATTAAAATACCTCTTCGAAAACCCTGATCATATTTTTAAGCCCTACATTAAAAAGCTTGTCACAGACAGATTGGAATTATTCGAATTTGATATTAAAAAAGCATTGGCTTCTGTAAAAAAGGATCCAATTTACCTGAATAAAAATAATTCGACTATATTAGAATACGCCTCATGTTTCAGGGAAGAATTCGTTATTAAGTACGCAGTAAACACCGATTTTACTAAAACGGAAAAAGTCATTGATAAAAAAATTAAAGCTATCCTCGAAGCAAGATTGGCCAAATTCGGAAATAAACCGAAAGAAGCTTTCAAAGATGTTTTAAATAATGAGAACACTCCAATTAAATGGTATGAAGATGAAGGCATCAGCCGTCCGATAAAATCAGTAAGATGTTATACCGGTCTCTCAGAAGTGGTACCTTTGAAAATGGATAACAATGGAAAAGTAAGAGGTTATGTTAAGCCAGGGAATAATCATCATATAGCCATTTACAGAGATCAGGAAGGTAACATGTCGGAGCATGTTTGCACTTTCTGGCATGCAGTGGAAAGAAAAAAACATAAGTTCCCGGTTGTGATCCAAAATACAAATGAAATCTGGGATAAGATTTTATCAGCTCCGGAAGGTACTTATACTCAGGACTTTATTGAAAAATTACCCGGAGCTGATTTGAATCAGATAATCAGCATTCAAATGAACGAAATGTTTATACTTGGTATGAGTAATGATGAAATTGAACAAGCTATGCAGAACAGGAAATTTGAAGAAATCAGCCTGAAATTATACAGAGTGCAGAAGCTTGGCAGCAAAGATTACACTTTTCGGCATCATTTGGAGACACAGCTTATTGATGATGATAATTCGGTTAAATGCCAGAGATTTATCAGAATACGAAGCATTGGATCATTCTATTCATTTAATCCGCAAAAAGTGAGGGTAGATTTATTAGGTGGAATCAGGAAGATTGAAAACATTTAGTTTAAATCTATAAGTAATAGTATTCCATAGTTTTATGATCAAACGCACCCTTTACTTTGGCAATCCCGCCTACTTATCGGTAAGAAATGAGCAGTTAATAATCCGTTTGCCGGAAGTTGAAAATTCGGAAGCGCTGCCGGAAAAGTTCAAAAAAGAGGCAGCTGCCACCATTCCCATCGAAGATATCGGAATTATCATTATTGACCATCAACAGGTAACCTGTACCCAATCCGTGTTTGAAAAACTTTTGGGCAATAATGCCGCTGTTATGGTGTGCGATGCCAGCCATCATCCTGCAGGATTGTTGATGCCCCTTAGTGGTAATACCCTTCAGAGTGAACGTTTTACCGATCAGATAAATGCCTCGGTACCTCTCAAAAAACAGTTGTGGCAGCAAACCATTCAGTCAAAAATCACCAATCAGGCCGCGGTACTTCACAACCGTTGCAAAATCAATATAAAAAACATGCTTCACTGGGCAGACAGCGTAACCAGCGGCGATACTAAAAACCATGAAGCCCGCGCCTCCGCTTATTACTGGCATAACCTTTTTCCTGAGGTGGAAGGTTTTACCCGTGAACGAGACGGGACATATCCCAACAACCTGCTTAATTACGGATATGCTATCCTCCGGGCAGTAACTGCACGTGCTTTGGTATCCAGCGGGTTGCTTCCAACTTTGGGCATCCATCACCATAACCGCTACAATGCCTACTGCCTGGCCGACGATATCATGGAGCCCTACCGGCCGATAGTAGATACTACTGTGTCTGAAATCATGAAATTATACCCAGGCGTTACTGAACTCAACAAGGAAATTAAACAGGAACTGCTTAAAATACCGGTACTTGATATGGTGATCAACGGCCAGAAAAGCCCGCTCATGGTGGGCATATCCCAAACTACTTCCAGCCTGCAGAAATGTTTTGAAGGAAGCCTGCGAAAGATAATTTACCCGGTAATTCCAATCGCCTGACAAAACTATTAACATGAACCATGAATCCCGAACGACTCAATGCATACCGTATTATGTGGGTAATGGTATTTTTTGACTTGCCTACCGAAACCAAAGTGGAAAGGAAAATTCATGCACAATTCCGGAAAGAATTGCTGACTGACGGATTTACCATGTTTCAGTTTTCCATCTATATGCGTAACTGCCCCAGTGTTGAAAACGCTGAAGTGCATATCAAAAGGGTGAAACAACGACTTCCGGAAAAAGGTCATGTGGGCATTTTGTGCATCACCGACAAACAATTCGGCTCCATGGAGGTATTTTATGGGAAAAAGGTAAAGGAAAAGCAACCCATTGTGCAGCAACTGGAACTGTTTTAGCCAAATAAAAAATGATGTAATCATGTTAATGATTCCACTGGGGTTGGCATCTCAACAAGGGTTTTAAAAAGAAGCTTTCGAAATAAAGATATGCAGTTATATACAGGAATTATCTCTGTTAACAATGGGCATCTATACCTTATCTCTCATTAAACCTGAGTAAAAACCAGCGCCCCAAATGCCCGCCAACCTTATTGGCATTGTATATCCAAATTATAATACAAAATGAAAAAGCCCCGGTAGTTTCCGAAGCTTTTCAAAAAAATCAGCTTTTTTTTCATTCCATTTTTGGTTCTAACCAATTTATAATCAGCTTAATAATGGATGGTCTGCTGATTATCAATAGGTCAAAGATACAATTCGAAACCAATTCACAACTCCGGCTTGTAATTGAATACTTTCACTTTGCTGATTATCAATAGGTCAAAGATACAATTCGAAACCAATTCACAACCTCACCCACTTCCCGAACTCTCACTATATGCTGATTATCAATAGGTCAAAGATACAATTCGAAACCAATTCACAACTAACTTTCCCGGTAATATTCCCGGCTGTTGGCTGATTATCAATAGGTCAAAGATACAATTCGAAACCAATTCACAACAATTATTTTGAGACACAAACACTCACTATGGCTGATTATCAATAGGTCAAAGATACAATTCGAAACCAATTCACAACAATGGAGGTGGCGTTAAATCCTGCAAACATGCTGATTATCAATAGGTCAAAGATACAATTCGAAACCAATTCACAACGCCGATTTATTTTCGAATCGCGAATTTTCAGCTGATTATCAATAGGTCAAAGATACAATTCGAAACCAATTCACAACAGAAAACAGTAAAATATCAGTTGAGCAACCGCTGATTATCAATAGGTCAAAGATACAATTCGAAACCAATTCACAACTACTTCAGAGGTGTCGCGTGAAAAGAAATGGCTGATTATCAATAGGTCAAAGATACAATTCGAAACCAATTCACAACTATGCCTCAGCCTCCGGATTCGCCCAAATGGCTGATTATCAATAGGTCAAAGATACAATTCGAAACCAATTCACAACAAACTGGTGCAGCGTCCGCTGACGTGGTTCGCTGATTATCAATAGGTCAAAGATACAATTCGAAACCAATTCACAACCAGGATTGTTTTTTCATTGGAAAGAAAATCGCTGATTATCAATAGGTCAAAGATACAATTCGAAACCAATTCACAACAAGGCCGTTTGTATGGAATTGAAAACGTTCGCTGATTATCAATAGGTCAAAGATACAATTCGAAACCAATTCACAACATTAACAATGTTTTTGATTAACTCATGCAAGCTGATTATCAATAGGTCAAAGATACAATTCGAAACCAATTCACAACCCCACATACCTATCATCCGGTATTTCAAAGGCTGATTATCAATAGGTCAAAGATACAATTCGAAACCAATTCACAACTTGGTCGAAAAATTTCAAAATTTCAACTTTGCTGATTATCAATAGGTCAAAGATACAATTCGAAACCAATTCACAACTTGAAGCTCAGAACGATGGCTGATACATTAGCTGATTATCAATAGGTCAAAGATACAATTCGAAACCAATTCACAACACCGTGCATATCTTGCCTGAATTTCCAGCTGCTGATTATCAATAGGTCAAAGATACAATTCGAAACCAATTCACAACGGCCTGTTCTCCCTTGTTAATCATCAAACAGCTGATTATCAATAGGTCAAAGATACAATTCGAAACCAATTCACAACGTGCCATTAACGAACATCGCGTTGAAGTTAGCTGATTATCAATAGGTCAAAGATACAATTCGAAACCAATTCACAACAGAAAGACATTTATAATTCTTGGTAGCTCAGCTGATTATCAATAGGTCAAAGATACAATTCGAAACCAATTCACAACCAGATCAAAATAGGTTACGAGGGAACCGACGCTGATTATCAATAGGTCAAAGATACAATTCGAAACCAATTCACAACAGCTGGATAGCTGTCAGGGATGTTAACGCGCTGATTATCAATAGGTCAAAGATACAATTCGAAACCAATTCACAACACGTTCTGAAGTTCATCAATTTTTTGAACAGCTGATTATCAATAGGTCAAAGATACAATTCGAAACCAATTCACAACTGTTGTTCTTAGCCTTTATAGCCTGATCCGCTGATTATCAATAGGTCAAAGATACAATTCGAAACCAATTCACAACTGCAATCCGCCTTATAAAAATCTAAACATGCTGATTATCAATAGGTCAAAGATACAATTCGAAACCAATTCACAACGGTGTCGGGTAAATGAAATTTGAAATACGTGCTGATTATCAATAGGTCAAAGATACAATTCGAAACCAATTCACAACCCATTTAAAGATAACTCAGTAGATGCTATAGCTGATTATCAATAGGTCAAAGATACAATTCGAAACCAATTCACAACTTGGCGGTGTATAATGTTCTTAATGATAAAGCTGATTATCAATAGGTCATCAAAGGGGAGTATTCAGAAAAGTGTGTCATACCCCATTTTTGCAGGGAAAAGCCTTGAGGCCGGGGGAGGCCGAAAGGCTTTTCCCTGCAAAAATAATTTTTCTTATCAATTTGAATATTTTTCATAACGTC
>Ga0302250_1000380_pt1 | contig 45479 bp, 35 predicted proteins | sample AAG_RA_Asp_MG_FD_193536 | JGI IMG/M metagenome (GOLD analysis project Ga0302250, IMG submission 193536) | Enriched activated sludge microbial communities from anaerobic digester in WTTP, New Holstein, Wisconsin, United States - AAG_RA_Asp | ecosystem: Engineered > Bioreactor > Anaerobic >...
ACCCCACCAGCCCGCCGCCGCACCATTGTGCACAGCTTCAGTCTGATCGTGCGCGACGCCATGCTCGCGCAGGAGGCGCGCCGGCGCGGGCTGGACAAATCGGCAGCGGTGCGCTCAGAGGTGCGTATCTGGCGGGATTACTATCTCGCCCTGGCCTGGCAGGAGGAGATGAGCCGGCAAGGCAGCTCGGCAGCGGCTGCGTTGGGACAGCTGAGAAGGGAGAACCCAGTTCAGGTCGACAGTGTTATGATGCGCGGGATCGAACTCAGCCCCGTTCCACTGCTGGCGCTGCGGCCCGGGCAATACAACGCCCGGGTGGCGCCGCCATGGATTGTTTTTGATTGAGTATCACTGGCGTTCAGGTCAAACGAACTTTTCAAGAGGCCACACTATGTCACATGCTGATTTCAAGGAGCTCTTCACCCGCCATCCGCAAAATCCGGTCATCGTCACCGCGGATCTGCCCTATCAGGCCAACACCGTCTTCAACGCCGCAGCGGCTCTGGTAGGCGGCGAAACCCTGCTGCTGATCCGCATCGAGGACCGGCGTGGCATCTCGCATCTGACGGTGGCGCGCAGCAAGGATGGCGTCGGCGGCTGGCGGATCGATCCCCAACCCACCTTTCCACCCGATCCCGACCATTATCCGGAGGAGCTTTGGGGCGTGGAGGATCCACGCATCACCTGGATGGAGGACCTGGGGGAATTTTACTTCACCTACACCGCCTACTCCCAGGATGGCCCCCTGGTCGCGCTGGCCCGTACGAAGGATTTCAGGAGCTTCACGCGCCTCGGCGGCGTGCTGCTGCCCGAGAACAAGGATGCCGCCCTCTTTCCCCGGCGCATCAACGGCCGCTATGCCATGCTCCACCGCCATGTCCTCCACAGCGGCGCCCACATCTGGATCGCCTTTTCACCGGACCTCAAGCATTGGGGCGACCATCAGATCGTCATGCGCGCCCGCTCCGGAGGCTGGTGGGACGCCAACAAGATCGGCCTCTCGCCGCAGCCGATCCATACCCCTGAGGGCTGGCTGGTCCTCTATCACGGCGTGCGCGTGACCGGCGGCGGGGTCATCTATCGGCTGGGACTGGCTTTGCTCGATGCGGAGGATCCGCAGCGACTGCTGCGCCGCAGCGAGGAGTGGATTTTCGGCCCGATGGAGAACTATGAACGCCAGGGCGATGTCGATAATGTCGTTTTCCCCTGCGGCTGGACCCAGCAGGGCGACCAGCTGCGCCTCTATTATGGCGGGGCCGACACCTGCATCGCCCTCGCCACCGCCAGCCTCAAGGAACTGCTTGAATACCTCCGCCATTGCCCGGAAAAATGACCGCCCGGGTTACCGGCCGCCGCTGAAAGTGTGGTACAACCGCACCGCGTGGCGCTTCGGCGCCTGATAGTAGGCCTCCGGCGTCACATCAAGTGAAACCGGGCGCCGCGCGGGCTGGACGACCGGACGGGAAGCGGCGAAGCGTTTGATCACCTCCGCGTGCGGCTTGAGCGAGCCGTCCGGCCGCACCAGTCCGAAAAAACGCTCATGCCAGGCTTGATCGCAGGGCGGACGGTCATACAGGGCGGGGATATAGTCGGCATAACACCAGATCATCGCACCCAGGGCGCCCACCTCAACCAGTTTGGGCAGCACCGCTTCAATATAGGCCGCAAGATCCTCTTCGGAGGCCATGAACTGGCGAAAAGGATTTCCGTAGCGTTGCCATTCATGGACGAAGGAGGCCTGGCCGGGCGCCGCGGTGCAGCCGCCGAACTCCTCCATCAGGGAGGGCTTGCCGCAGAGCGCCGTGGTCAGGGCGCAGAGAAAAGGGACGAAATCGCTGTCGAGCGGGCCATTGGACCAGTCCGCATACATCGGATAGCCGTGCATAACCGGGATATCGACCTCGTTGAAGACATCGTTCACCCGCAGTCCATTGTCCTCGAGGAGGCTGGCGACGTGCAGTCCGCAGGTGACCGGATGGTTGGGATCGATCTCGCGGATAAGGGTTGTCATCCGCCGCGTCCACTCCTTCCCCCCGGCGGCATCGGCCGGCCAGGCGAAGATGTCCGGCTCATTGCCAAGATTCCAGACCTCGATGGCCGGGTGCTGCCGGAAGCGTGAGACCACGGTGCGCAGCTGCAGTTCCTCTGCGCGCAGGACCAGCGGGTCGGTGAAGGGGTTGCGGTAGCCGCAGTCGACGGTGCGCCCGCCGCTGACCACCTGCCAGATGCGGGGCGGCATCGGCTGGCCCGGGTGCAGCATCCAGGAGGGGGTCCAGGAGGGACCGCTCATGTGGCCGGTGAAAAAGGTCACATTGAGGCGCAGACCCAGTCCGGCGGCGATTTCGCAGACCTCTTCGAAATGGTTGAGCGCCCCGGGATCGACGACATCGGGGACCGGCTGCCAGTCCTCCCATGTAAGAAAAAGGCGCACCACCTCGAGGCCAATCTCGCGGATGAGGGCAAATTCTTCCCGGACCTCCCCGGCATCGAAATCCGACCACCAGTACATGGCCTTGCGCCGTGGCCAGTAGTTGACACCCAAAAGAAACGGCTGCTGCATGGCTCACGCCCTCTCTGTTTTTCTACTACCATGGGGCGCAGGCGAGATGGCACTCCTCGCCTGCGGATTGACTTCGTTTATCCCTTATTCTTTGGGCTGCTCTTCGCTTTACTGAGAACAATGGCGCCGATAAGGAGCAAGCTCAGGCCAAGGGTGAAAAAGATTATTTTGATCCCGAAAATGGCTATAATCAGGAAAAGAGCTCCGGCGATCATGAACATTGTACCGCCGGTTTTTTGACTGGAAGCGGACATGGGTTGACTCCCGATTTTTTGTGAGAAACTTCCGTTACAGATATTATCCTTGCATCTGATCATTAGTTAATTAAATTTAACACATGTCGAGCATTTTTCAAAGCATACACAAGCTGGTGGCGAAAATTCCTCCGGGCAGAGTGGCCACCTATGGGCAGATAGCGGCGATGCTGGGGGTGCCGGGCGGCGCACGCACCGTCGGCTGGGCGATGCATGGCTTGCCGGAGGGCAGCGAGGTGCCCTGGCACCGTGTGGTCGGTGCCGGGGGACTCGTCCGTCTGCCCGAGTTCGAAGGCAAAGCGGTGCAAGTGATGCTGCTGCGTCAGGAGGACGTCGAAGTGGACGGCCGCGGTCGGATCGATCTGGAGAGATTTCAATGGACAGCGGAATGAAAGAGAGGATCCGCAGCGCTCGGGCAACGGCTAATTAACCCTGTGTCGGAGAAACCAGCTAAAGGAGGTACCTGTGATCTATCCCAGAATGTTACCATTACTGCTATTGGCGGTGTGGCTCCCGGCAGCGGGGCAAAAAGTGCCGGTTCTCCCGGTGCAATATGAGGAGCTTACCTCGCCGCAGTTCGTGCAGGCGGTCAAATCCAGTCAAGCCACCTGCATCATTCCGATCGGTATCATGGAAAAACACGGTCCGCATCTGCCGCTCGGAACCGATCTCATCGATGCGAGAAAGATTGCCCTGACGGCAGCGGCCCGCGAATATGCCGTTGTTTTTCCCCCCTATTACTTTGGCCAGATCAACGAGGCCAAACATCAGCCCGGCACGGTGGCCTACAGTCATGAACTCGTCTGGAATATCCTGCAGGAAACCTGTGAGGAATTGGCGCGCAACGGCATGAAAAAGATCATTCTGGTCAACGGCCACGGCGGCAACAACTATCTGCTGCGTTATTTTTGTCAGGTGCAGCTGGAGAGGCGGCATGATTACGCGGTATTACTTTTTGCGCCGTCCGAGGATGAGGCCTTTATAAAAAAGATCGCCACGATGAGGAAAACGCAGACCGGTGGTCATGCTGATGAGACAGAGACGGCCATGATGCTCTCGCACCGGCCGGAGCTGGTGCATCTGGATCAGGCCAACACGCAATCCGGCGCCGATCAGGCGCGTTTGGCGGAGCTGCCTTTCCTCTTCACCGGCATCTGGTGGTATGCCCGTTTTCCCAATCATTATGCCGGCGATGGCGCTCCTGCGCAGGCCGAACTTGGCAGGCTGCTCATCGAGCACGAGGTGGAACAGCTGGTTAAAATGATCGCCAGCGTCAAGGCTGATGCAAAAGTCCTTCAGTTTCAGCAAGAATTTTATAATCAGGCGGAGCAACCGCTCGAGACCAGGCCGGAATAGTTTGAGGGTACGGCCGCATCTCGTGAATTGGCAAGCCCCAGGATAAAACCGCCGGCAGCCTTTTGCATCAACACCATCTTGATGATCCTTTTAGCCGAAGAAGACGTCAGCACCGCGTAATAAATGCCGGTGGCGAGAGGACGATCCGCTGCTTGCCTTGACCAGCCGGCAAAAAATCCGGGGTGCTTCACCTTCTTGTGCAGCATCCCGATGGTCTTGAGCAGACACTGGGCGAGGGCGGATGTGCTGACCAGGAAGCCGAGAAAGCCAAGGATGACGAACATTACTGTTTGCTGCATAAGGCCCCCATCCAAATAAAAGTCCGCGGCCGCGCCGCAGGCACTAGTAGGTCAAACCGACCGCCTGGTGCAGGAAACGTACATCCGTCAGGTTCTGCAGGATAAAATCCGCCACATCCGCGCGTGCAATGCGCGGCTGGCCGACCTTCGTCAGCGGGTCGGTGATGCAGCGGTAGACCCCGGTCCTTGCCCCGTCCTCCAGTCCACCCGGCCGGACGATGATCCAGTCGAGGTCGCTCGCGCGAATGATCCCCTCCTCGATTTCCTTCTCGTCCAGCGCCTTGCGCAGAAAAAAGGGCACAACGATCTTGCGCGACACCCACCCCATTTGCGCCAGACTGTCGCCAACGCCGTAGGAGGAGACATGAATCAGCCGCTTCACCCCTGCCTGCTTCATCGCCGCGACGATGTTCTGCACGCCTCCCGGCAGCACCCCATAGTTGCCGCCGCGCGGTCCCAGCGCCGAGAGAACTGCCTCCTGGCCGGCCACAGCGCGGCTGACAGCCGCCGCATCGGTCACATCACCCGTAATCATTGTGAGTCCGGCTTGCGCCTCCAGCGCCGCCGGGTTGCGCACGAACGCCGTCACCGCATGGCCCTGGGCCAGACCCTGCTCCAGCAAGGAACGCCCTGTTTTGCCGGTAGCACCGAACACTAATAGCTTCATCCTGATTAACTCCTTTTTAATGTACACGCCCCCCCCCTGCATCAGCGCCTGGCCGCAAGCGGCTCTGACCAGCAATTTTTCCATTCGCGACCACTTTTGGCAGGGGTAGCGGCTACGCTATTATCTCTTCGTGCCGGAGAGTTATTCGCCGCTGCGCCGAGGCGATACATCTTTCCGGGCGAGCTCGAGATTGACCATGAAGGGCACATCGAGACGGTTGCCCTGGGCATGGATGAGTGCTGCGATACGCTCGTAAAATAGCGCCATATGCTCCTCGGGATGGCAGGCATTGGTTGAGAAGGTGCGCAATAGCCCGATATAAGCGTCCGCGGTGAAAGATCGCGTACAATGAAACTCCCTGTGGGCATGGAAACTCAGGCCTGGCGCTCGCTCAAATTCGCTCCTTCTCTCCGCAACTCTTTGCCCCTGGAGGCCGCGAAGATCATCATTCAGCTCGGGTTCCGGGTGATATTGTGCGTAGATTGCGCGGATGGCATCAAAAACAGGCGTATCATTCCGCGAAAAATTGCTCCACCAGGCCGCTAGAAAACCGCCTGGCTTGAGCAGCTTGCCGATCCTGGCGAACTTGACCGCCGGTTCCACCCAATGAAACGAGGTCGCCGCGGCGATCAGATCGCAAGGAACCGCCGTCGTATACTCCTCAAACGAACTATGGACCAGATGGATGGCGGGGATGTGACCAACCCGTTTTTGGGCCTGGGCCAGCAGCGCCGCTCCGGGTTCGAGGGCATAGATGGTCGCATGCCAATGGTGGTACATTTGTTCGGTGGCGATGCCGCTGCCGGCGCCGATCTCGATGACCACCGAGTTCTCATTCACCCCTGTCAGCTGCTGCAGTTCGAGATAGAGATCGTCCGGATAGCCCGGCCGGTGGGCGTCATAGAGGGCTGCATTGCGGTTGAAGGACTCCGCCCGCTGGCGGTCAATTTTTCCCTGTCTTCTGTCCGTGACATCTGATTCTGACGACACGAGCGCTCCTCTGGGGCTGAATGCAATCGTTAAGGAATCACTGACTTATCAAGTAATCTACTCAAGAGTATCCTGAATTTCAACAGAATTGTTCGCGAGGGCAAAGACAAAAATCATCACGAAGGTCAGTAATTGCACTTGGCCGGGAAAAGATCCTCAGTAAAGAAATTGAAGAGCTCGCAGAGCATAACAACGGCATCAAACGCAGCCGGCTGTCACCTCTCCGAGGAGGGCCTGCGGGGCGTTCACTTTTTCGGGCAGTTTTCTGCCTTTTCTCCCTTTCCCTGTAAACTTTTTTCCCGTTCGCTGCGTCTAATCCATTGACCGTCACAACCAGGGAATCCCATGGACCCTCTCGAAAGCGAATGGATCATACGCGCCCGATCAGGCGATCTGCCGGCCTTCGGTGAACTGGTAAACCGCCATGATGGCTACGTCATGCGGCTCATCCGTTCCATGGCGCCGCAGGAGGAGGCTGAAGATCTCTGGCAGGAGACCTTCATCAAGGCCTTTGCCGGGCTGACGGCCTTTCGCGAGGAGAGCAGCTTCCGGACCTGGCTGACCCGCATAGCTATCCGCCAGTGTCTCGACCACCGCCGCCAGGAGCGCTGGAAACGGCTGGTTCCACTGCGGGCCGCCCCCTCCCGGGAGGCGGAGAGCCTCCTCGAGCTGCCCAGTCCCGATCCCCTGCCGGATCAGCGGGCGGTGCGCCAGGAGATGTGGCACCACCTGCAGCGCGCCCTGGATAATCTCCCTGGCGGTCAACGCGCGGCCTTTGTCCTCAAGTATGTGCAGGGATGCACCATTCATGAAGTTGCGGAAATCCTCGGCAAGGCCGAGGGCACCATCAAAAGCGACCTCTTCCGCGCGATGCAACGCATCAGGGCACGGATGCAGCAGCTCTATGCGCCGTAAGCGCCCGCGTCGCACAAAAGAACAATATCGGGAAAATCGGGAAAAGCCATGAAACCTTGCCCCAAAATGCAGCTCGCCATCAACCTCTATCATGCCGGCGAGCTGGATGACGGCGCCCGGCTTGAAGTCGAGCGCCATCTCGAGCGCTGTCCCGCCTGCCGCGAGGCTGCGGAACACATCGGCGAGATCGCCCGGCTGGCGGCCGAGGCCCCCGGTCTCGAGGAGAACCTGGCGGCAGCCTCGGCCCGGCGCAGCCGGCTGATGGCTGCCCTAACGCCGCGGCCGCCGGCCAGGCACACAGCGCCGCTCCCGGCCAGGCCGATGCCGTTGCAGCCGCTTTACGCCGCCCTCGCAGCGATGCTGCTGGTGGCCTTCGGCTTTCTGCTGGGACGCTTCGGCGGCCGCCAACCCGCTCCCGATCCCACCCTGCAGGCGCTGCTGACCGGCTTTCAACCCGTAGTCGCAGCCGGCCACACCGTGCAGCCGGAATTGTTGAATGTTCAGCGTGTGCGCTACGATCCGGCCAGCGGACAATTCGAGATCACCTACAATACCGTCAACGGCGTCCGGTTACAAGGCACGGGGAATCAGCCGCAAGTCCAGCTGATGCTGGCCCGGGCAATGGTCGACAGCGACAATCCGGCGCTGCGGTTGCACGCGGTCAAGGCGGCCAGAACGATCGCCGCCCAGCAGCAGAGTCTTGACGACGAACTGCTCCAGGCCATCGATTACCTGCTCAGCAAGGAGCAAAACCAGGGGGTGCGCCTGATGGCGATTCGCGTGCTGCGCGCCTTGCCACTCACCGAAACCATCAAAAGGACGCTGGTGCAGATCGTGCTTCACGATGAGAATCCGGCCCTGCGCATGGAGGCCTTCGACGGCCTCGCAGCCCATGCGGGCGGCCGGGAGATCGAACCCTACCTGCAAACCATTGCCAAAGACAGCAGCAGCTCTCTGCGTGTCAAAGCCAGAACGCTGCGGCAAACCATCGATGCCGGGCCGGTGCGCTCGGCGGAACTCAGTCAGGAGAATTGATATGCGAGAGAAACTCTATGTACTTGCCGGTCTCCTCATGCTCGTCATCGTGCCGCTGAAGGCGCAGACCATCGAGGGCGGACGGGGAGGCTATACCAGCACCATCGACAAGGAGTTCACCATCGCTCCCGGCGGCAACCTCGTTATGGAGATCGAGGGCGGCGATATCCGCATCGTCTCAGGGGAAAAGGCGACGGTCCAGGTTCACGAAACCCTCACCATGAAGGTTTTCACCCGCGCCGAGGCAGAAGAGATCGTAAAAAAACTCGAAGCCTCCTACAGCCAGTCGGGATCGACCCTGACCATCCGCAATGAGGGCACCGGCCACAGCCTCCGGGAACACGCCTATGAGATCACGCTGCCGCAAAAGTTCAATCTGGATCTCCGGACGGCGACCGGCGACCTCGAAATCAGCAAGGTGGATGGCCGGCTGCAGCTGGCCACCAGCGGCGGCGATATAGTGCTGTCGACCCTGGCCGGGACAATTGACGCCAGGACTTCCGGTGGAGATCTGAGCCTTACAAATATCTCCGGGCGGCTCAACGCTGCGACCTCGGGCGGCGATGTCGTGGCTAAAGCCATTTACGCCGAGGGCAACCTCCAGACCTCCGGCGGCGATATCTTGGTGGAAAGCACCACCCAGCGTCTCGACATGGCCACCTCGGGCGGCGATATCGTCCTTAAGGATATCGCCGGCTCCTTCAGCGCGGCCACCTCCGGCGGGGAAATCAGCTTGATCCAATTCAGCGGCGCACAAGGCTCGTTAAAGACCTCAGGAGGAGACCTGGTGGTGGACAAATCCTCCGGACAACTCGACCTCGCCACCTCGGGCGGGGATATCGCTTGTCAGGAGATCGACAAGGAGCTGAACGCCGTCACCAGCGGCGGGGACATCGAGGTCCGCAACCTCCGCGCCGCTGCCACGCTGCGCAGCATGGGCGGCGACATCTCGGTGGTCATGACCCTTCAGGATTTCCGCATCCCCCACAGCCTGACAGCCGAAACCAGCGGCGGCGAGATCCGCGTCACCCTGCCCGCCAAACTACCGGCAACCCTGGAGGCCGAGATCCGGTTGCAGCGCCGCGCCAGCCAGGATGAGCGCAACGATATCTACAGCGACTTTCCGCTGACCAAGCTGCCGCCCGATGAAAGCAGCGGCCGGATTCTGCGAAGCACGGGCGAGATCAACGGCGGCGGAGATCGCATTTATCTCAAGACGACCGAAGGCGATATCACCATTACCAAAGGTCAATAGTGCAAGCGCCATCAACAACGAGGGATTGCACATTGCGGCCGCCGTCTGGCCTGCATTGGCCTGGCGGCTGCCGCTCCGCACCGGAGATGGTTAGTATCGGCACTAATATCGAGCATGCCGGGGCATCTGCACTAAAAAGGCTTGATAATAAATCAAGAAAAAGCGATATTCAGGCGAGAGGAGCAATCCGGCGTTGAGAAGAATCGTCAGAGAGGGGCGTAAAGACCGGGAACCTCACGAGATTAGCACCCTTGCGCTCTTAAAAAAAGGACGGAACCAACGCTTGAATGGATTGTACTGGAAACACCTCGATGCCCTCCTCGAGTCAGCGGAGATCATCATCGACCGGCCGAAGGGTTCGCCCCATCCGCGCTACACCTTCATGATCTACCCCCTCGATTATGGATATCTCCAGGGGACCGCCAGCAGTGATGGCGCTGAAATTGACGTCTGGCTGGGTTCACTGCCTGACCGGAAATGCGACGCCATCCTCTGCACTGCTGATACGGTGAAAAGGGATGTTGAGGTCAAGCTGCTGGTGGGATGCACAGAGGTGGAAAAAGCAACCATCCTTGATTTTCATAATTCCAGCAGTCTGATGTCCGCTATTCTGGTGCGACGGACACAGGCAGCCTGAGGCAAGCACCCTGGTTAGGTAGGGAATATGGCGATCAGGATTGTCAGATTGGGCAGCCCGAGAGGGGTTAATGAAGGACTGCGCATTGGCACCGTGCGACGGCCGCCCCGCGGCGTGCACAAGGAAGAATTCGCCAGCAGGGACTTTTATGATGTCTGGTTCCCCAATTTATCCCCGAGCGACGGGTTGCTCAAGGAGGGATTGTCGGTGGATGATCCCCAAAAATGGCGCGCCTTCAAACGCCGGTTTCTTGCAGAGATGAAACAGCATGCGGCGAGCAAGGATCTGGACCTGCTGGCTGCGCTTTCTCATCAAACTAACCTGTCGATCGGCTGTTATTGCAAGGATGAAAACTACTGTCACCGCTCCATACTGAGAGAATTGCTTCTCCAGCGCGGAGCGGAGGTATTCTAGCTCCTGAGTTCAGAAACAGCTTTAATACGGGCTGCATCATAGCATCAGCCTGGCTTCAATGCACCCCACTGATCAGTGGATTTTTAGTTTAAACGTTGGAACAGGAAGCCCCGATTCCCCGGTCAGATTTCCCTCCGAGAAGGGCTTCCATCCGTATCTTACCGATACTGCACCGGCCGATGCGATGATTATCGTGTTACCGTGAATTGTTGCAGAGGCGGGCTCATATAATTCACCCGAAAGGGAAACTTCGATCTCCCTCACGGGCAAGCCGTCGGATGTCCTCATTTTACCGGCATCTCTGAAAGATACGATGACCTTGTCACCCTTTCTGACGGCCTCAAATGGCTCAGGGCTTTTCCTGAATGAATCCTTGTGGTAGGTCTCCTTCAGAGCCAGGAAGGCAAATCGATCTCCCACGCTTTTTTTGTCACGGGGATGGACATCGGTCGGGTGACCCACATCCGTTGTCACCACCATGCCTGAGTAAGGTATCCGTGAAGCAAGCCGGCGCTGTACATCACGAAACTCGGGCCATGAAGGTCGATTCAGACTTGAAAGCTGGGCGAAGTAAAAAGGCAGGGTACTATCCGCCCAGCAAGCCCGCCAGTTTTTAACCAGTTCAGGCAACATAACCTGGTAGAGCTCAGAGAAATTTGCATTTGATTCTCCCTGGTACCAGATGAATCCTCTGATCGGAAAACCTGCAAGCCTCGCAATGCCCGCCTCAAAGAGGTAAGCAGGCTCAAAAGGGTGGCGTTGTCTTGGATTATCCGTCAGCTGGAGGTTCGCGGTCATGACATCGCGAACCCAGGGCTCCCTGAACTCACTCTTGCGGTAGTCATGAAGCAGGTCAATCAGTTGTGGATGCAGCTCGAGAGTCTTCCTTTCTATCCATGCTTCGGCCGGGGAGCCTCCCACCGTCATCTCAATGAGCCCGACCGGTACTCGCAGCTCTTCCCTGAGCTTCCGGCCGAAGTAATAGGCCACAGCGGAAAATTCTTTGACCGTCTCGGCTGAGGCCGCCATCCAGCGGCCTTCCTTTAAGTACTCCAGGTTATTGATCTGTGCAAGCGTAAGTGAATCCCACAGCACATCCCACCCCAGCTGCCTGCGTCTGAAATTTATTATCCTGAGATTTCCGTCAGAAACCGATTCATGCATCCCTTCCCATCCTGCTGAAAGACCTGTGGGCCATTCCATGTTGGACTGGCCCGAGCAGAGCCACACCTCGCCGGCCAGGATATCTCTGATGATTACGGTATCCTTTGCCGTCATGGCAACAAGTTCATATGGACCTCCTGCTTTCAACGGATCAAGAGAGACCTCCCATTCTCCAGTTGCGGAAGCCACATCCGAGTAGCTTTTGCCGGTAATGCAGACCTGCACGGTTTCATTCCTGTCCGCAGTGCCTCGCAGTCTGATTTTGCGGTCATACTGCAGCACCATTCCGTCACTCCATGCTTCCGGCAGCTGCAGGCCGCCATAGTCGCCGCTAAGGGCTGAAAAGACTGTATGTGCAAGCAGTTCGGCGCCCCGTTTGTCCGGGTGCAGATTATCAGGCAGCAGGTCAGGGCGGTTTTTCAGCGGCGTATAAAAATCTATCAGGGTGGCGCCGCTGAGGCGGGCGACCTCCTCTATTCTTTCCTGTATCTGCCAGTACCAGTCCCGGGTTCCGGCCTTGAACCGTCTGTGGCCATTGAAAATCGGTGATAATTTCGCAATGTAGAACTCCTTTGCACCAACTGACCTGAGCGTATCTATCAGCCAGAGGTAATCGCCGATGAACTCATCATTAAAGTCCGGCCAGGCCCGTGGATCGGTATCATTCAGACCCAGGTGAATAATAGCGATATCGGGTCTGAATGATAGAGCGGAGATGAACTCTTCCGTCCGGTAGTAGGGCCTGAATCCTTTCTTCAACAGCGTTGCGCCGCTCCGGCCAAAGTTGCCTACCGTATACTGCTCACCGAGCATGCACTGAAGAACTGCGGGATAGGCGCATGTGTCCCTGCCCGCCACACCGATTCCGTAGGTTACCGAGTTGCCAATGCAGGCAATCCTGGTTCTCTCCTCAGGCAGCAATCGGTCCGTTGTATGGATGACCTTTTGCGGTCTGGGCAACAATCCGGGTTCTGCTGCGGCATAGTTCATACCCGGGAAAAGGATCGTCGCAAGGAGAAATCCTTTATGCAAAAGCCGGCCTGCGGGACAAATTTTCATGTGGCAAAAATGAATCATTGTATGCTGCTTTCCGAAGATAAGTATTGACAATTGAAATTTGATGCTACTGGTGGCAAAGAAATCGAGGGAATCTGTCTCTGGCAAAAACCAGGTCGAACAATCCCGTGGCCACTTTGTAGGTGTCCAGAAGTTCGCTCATGATCAAATCTTTCCATTTCATAGACGCCTCCTTTCTAAGTGCTCGTCGCCAGGTGCGGCCGCAGAAAAGCCGGGTGGGGACGAGAGTTTGGTTGGGTACGAGAGGGCGTGGCGGGGGCGCGAGTTCGCGTGGGAACGAGACCGGCACTGCGGGTGGGGGCGGGATTCAGGCGCGATAGAGCCGCAGCGAGATGATCGCCCGGGGGGGTAATGTCACGGAGAGCCGCTCGTTTGAAACCGGCAGATCAGCGAGCTTCTCCTCCAGCACCGTCACCTGCTCAGCGCGCACCATACCCGCCACGTATAGTTCTGTTTCCACCTCCTCCTCCGTATACTGGATGAGCCGCAGCACGATGCCCTCCCCATCCGCAGCGCGGCGGGCATAGAGCAGCTGCACACGCCCGTCGGAGAGCTCCAGCCAGCGTCCCTCCCGTACCGCCGGCATCACCAGGGCCGGATGCACCTCCACCCCGGCTTTCAGCCCCTCGGCCTCCCTTTTAAACGCTCCTGCATCAAAACTGGAAAAGCTCGTCAAATGCCAGGTCAGGGCGATGAATCCCGGCTGGGCGGGACGGAAATTGGTATCCCAGTAGTTGTTGAGCGGCCAGGCCAGCAGCAGGGGATTCGCACTGCGATCGATCGTCTTGCTCCTCCGGCCGAAATTGAATCCCCCCGCCTGGATCATCGGGGCGTCCGGGCAGAAGAGCCCAACGCCGTACTCTTTCTCGTGCAGGGCCACGAACGATTCGACCGTGAACCAGTCGCGGCTCGCCCCCGGCAGCTGCTCGGCATCAAGCTCCACCATCGCCCCGGCACTGTCGAAATGGCAGCGCCACTCCGGCGCCAGCCGCAGGGGAAAGGCGAAATAGAGCGACTCCGGGGTGCGCACCTCCTGCTTGTGATAGGCGGCAGTCAGGGTGATGAGCGGTTTGAGGCTGTGGAGCAGGATCCGCTGCGAAAAATCTTCCACCCCGGGTGCCGCGAAGTGCAGGATCAGAGTGATCCCCTCGGCTGTGCGCTCGACCTCACAGCCAAGGCATTTCGAAGCAGTCTCGAGGAGCCGTCGCCACTCCGTGTTCCAGCAGGAGATATCGTACTGCTCCTTCTCGAGCTCACGCGCATAGTAGGCGCGCCGATCCTCGCGGAAAAGGGGATCAGTGCGCTCGCGCACGAACTGGAAAAAGGTGTAGGGGCTGGAACCGTCGAGCAGCTCGCGCTGGTTGGTCTTGTCGAAGAGCCGGGTGATCCGGCCTGTCGAAGGATTGAACTCGAGGCGGTAGTGCGCCGATTCGATGAAGCGCATCAACTCGCGTTCTTCGGTTTTCTCGAGGGTATTGAGGCGGCGCGCCGCGCTCTCGTGGACGATCTCCCCCTCCTGCAGGGAGGGATCCGGTTCGGCGGGGTGCAGCTCTGCGAAGGGAATGAAGGCCCAGCCCCAGGGCGGCAGCGCCACCGGGCCATGGAGGGGCGCAGCGGCGGGTTGATTGGTGCGGGCATCCCAGCCGAAGCGGGCGGTGCGCAGCCGTTTGCCCTCGGCGCGCCATGCCTCGGGGATGCGCACGAATTCCTGCACCGGCCGGCCGCTGAAATTGAGCACGGCGATCCCCTCCTGCCGGTCCGCGTCCGCCGCATTGCCGGTGAAGGCCTCAAGGCGGTCGACGAGCAGATACTCGGCGATCTCGTGGCCCTGCCAGGCATGGTGGTCCTTGATGGCGGCCTGGGCCTTGGAGAAATCGTTGTCCGGATCCATCGAGTTGAAGGAGCCCCAGGTGTGTTCGTCGAAGAGGTTGAGCTGGCGCCAGGTTGAGGCGGCGAGGCCGGAATAGTGCCTGGCGGCGGCCGGGGCGAAGCCCTCGAGCAGATCGGCCTTGAAGAACTTTTGCACAGCACGGCGAGAGATGCGGGTGACGTCGGCGGTGCTGGCACAGCCGAAATTCCAGTAATCGGTCCAGTCGCCGCGCAAGAGTTCGTACTCCGTGCGCGGCCGGCGCTGGATGCGTTCGAGCAGGCCGTTGGGAGTGACAAAGCGGATCGGCGGCTGCAGGCCGCGGGTGTTCCACTCCTTGATCAGTTTGGCGACCTCGAGGTAGGGGGGCGAATTGTCCCAGCAAACCGGCGTAGCCGCGGTGGTCAGGTAGATGAAATCGTGGGAATAGTCCATGGCGGCGAGATGGTCGAGGTAGCGCGCCAGTCCCTCCTGCATGCGTGCGATCGAGTTTTCCCAGGTATAGAGGAGCTGGTCGAACATGGTATAGTGGGCCCCGTTCATGACCAGGATCTCGCGGCCGGAGGGCCCTTGCCAGCGGAAGACCGAAGGGCGTTTGGCGACCGGCCCACCGAGGTGGATGTTGACCGCCATAGTCAGCAGTTCGATGCCGGCGTCGGCGAGGAGATCGGCGGCGCTCCAGGGGATGCCGTCGACATCGTGCTGGTTGGCGGTGCGGATCTCGGCGCCCAGGAGCACACGCAGCTTTTTGACCGGCTCGAGCTGCTTGATCAGCTGCTCGGCCGTGCACAAGGGGGTGGTGTTGAACTCGAGGCCGGATAAGCCGACCCGCCCCTGGGTGATGAAGCCCTTGAGGCGGTCGATCGCGGCGCTGTCGGCGCTCTCGAGCCATTTCTCCGCCTGGGCGGTCACCTCGATGGTCCATTTGGGGGCGGAACGCTCGTCCCAGCCGGAGGTGGACTCGAGGAGCTCGAGGGCCTGGTCGATGAATTCGCGGTGCAGCTCCCAAACGATGGGCTGGGTGTGGGTGTAGCCGACATCGAGGTGGCTGTGATGGACGACGAGAATCTCTTTGATCTGCATAGATTGACAGGAATTGATAATTGACAAGATATACAAATTTGCCGGGGGCAAAGAAAGCGAGTGAATCAGTCTCTGCCAGGCGCCGGATTCCGGCCTTTTCCCCTTTTACAGAGCCCCAGGCCCTATCCGGCCATCCTCATCACTTTATGCCTGCCGGCAAATTAGTCAATCCACATCTGCAAATCAAGCATAATATATTATGAGAATGCAAAATTGCACCTCGCTGCAGGATCTGCTTGCGCAGAAACCCGGGAAGGACTGTATCATTGCAGATTGACCACCCCGCGCACATTTATATCCTTTGACAAGGCATAGAAATCGACCCGCACCCACGCAAGTATTTCATTGCATCTTCATTCGTGAGGGTATGGCCGCCATCGAGCAAAGCTAAAAGCTTGACAGACACCTCCGGATGGGTTATATTTAATCAGCTTCTTCTCCATATCTCGCGTATTTTTTTATGGACGGGAAATGCCCGCCAGCGGGCCCGCACTGCTCAGATTATAACCGCAAGGAACACCCCATGGGGTCTTTCGTCCGGATCTGTATTTGCACGTCGATACTATTCATCGCATCCCTCCGCGCTCAGGACTCCTCCCGCGCCGGCTCCACCGCGCAATCCTGCGGCAGAGGAGCCGCTGCGACAGGGGTGCAGCAGCAGCTGTTTCTCTCCGCCGGCTGGAATATAGTCAGCAGCTATGTTTACCCAGCCGATCCCTTCCTGACGGAGATGCTGGCGGGGATCGAGGAACATCTTCTCATCCTCAAGGATGGCAGAGGCCGGGTTTTCTGGCCGGCCTATGGCATCAACAAAATCGTCTTCTGGGAAAAGGAAAAGGGGTACCAGCTCTATATGACAGAAGCGGAGACCCTGATTGTCGATGGTAAGCAGCTGGTGCCGGAGGAGGTCTCCATCGATCTGGCTGCAGGCTGGAACATGATCTCGTATGTGCGCAGCAGTCCGCTCGCTCCCGCAGCCGCCCTCGCCTCCATCACTGACTATTTGTTCATCGTCAAGGACAGCGAGGGCAGGATCTACTGGCCTTCGCAAAACATTGATCAGATCGGCGAAATGGAGCCGGGCAAGGGCTATTACTGCTATCTCTCCCAGCCCGCCGTGCTCATTTATCCGCCCAATGGGGCGGAGTCAGGGAGGATCTCCACCCCTTGCAGCCGCCAGTTCCCCGCCCCGCTCCATTTCCATCCCTTCAGGACTAACACCGGCAGCAGCGCCATTCTGTTGTTAAGGGCGCCGGAGCTGTTGGATGGGGATGAAATCGCGGCCTGTACGGCGGACGGAAAAATAACGGGCAGCGGCGTGGTGCAGGAGGGAGAGGCACTGCTGGCGCTTTGGGGTGATGACGAGGTCACTCCGCTGGTTGATGGGGCGCGCAATGATGAGCCCCTGCATCTGCTCTGCTGGTTTTCGCGCACCGGCAGCGAACTGCCTGTACAGTGCACCTCGCTCCGGGATGCCCTGGAGTCAAAGTGGAGCCTGGTGGCGCTCCGTTTTCATGACAATGCCGTGCTGACCGGAGAGACTCTGGCTTCTGCCCGACTGCCTGAGCGCGCCGCCCTGGCGCAGAACTATCCAAACCCCTTTAATTCCTCGACCCTGCTTCTCTACCAGCTGCCGGAGAATGGGGAGATTGAACTGGCCGTCTATGATCTATGCGGCCGCAGGGTGCGCTCTCTGGCGGCGGGGATGAAAGCAGCCGGCTGGTATGAAGTCGCCTGGGATGGACGCAGCAATGCGGGAACGCCCCTCTCCTCGGGATTGTACTGGGCTGTGATGAGGACGGGAGGTTTACGGCAGCAGATCAAAATGACGCTGATCAAATAATGGCATCCCTCACCCCCCGGAGCAATCGACCCCGCCAGTGGGGCTGCTGATTGACAGGAAATGTGATCTTGCCGTGGGCAAAGGAATCGAGTAAATAAGTCTCTGGCAAGCCCAGATTACCAGGCCATCCCCGCATCGATCGTACCACATCCTCAACGATCTTTTCCTGACACAGCAGCAGATCAAACACCTTTTCCTGCCATGCCTTTGCAGATAGCGCCGTATCTACTTTGGTGAATATCATTTAATCAATATCATCTTGATCGTCTTCGTAAAGTCTCCAGCTTTAAGTTGTGCCCAGTAAATTCCCGAAGGAACAGGCCGGTTGTCGTCATCCCGACCATTCCAGATGACCTGATGAAATCCTGCTGGTTTGTTACCAGCTGCCAGCGTGCGCACATGCATGCCTGAAAGGTTGATAACCATCAACTCAACCTTTGCTTCATTCGACAGTTGAAAGTTGATGGCGGTAGCCGGATTGAAAGGATTTGGGAAGTTTTGTGCAAGCCGAAAATCCTCCGGTTGCCCGGGAACCGCATTGAGTTCTGCATGCCAGACTGCGTTGCTTTGAAAAGCCGGCAAGGGCGGCAAGATGGTGCCGGTCAGTCCGTCTGTCAGCTTGGCGCACTCCACATTCTGTTCTCTGGCTGAAAAAGGGTCCCAGCAGGTGAGTGTGATGGATTCACCGGTTCTGGCGCCGTCCACTTCGACCGTCAAGGGATCATCTCCCCACAGAGTCAACAGCGCTCTCCCCATCTGGACCACGCCGGCGCCGATCAGCAGGCTGGGGGTCCAGGCACCGATTTCCGCTCCATCCGGCAGACCATGAGCAGTGACCAGAACTATGGCGTTATCGGGGGTTTTGGCACGAAATCCAGCAAAATGAGCCGGTGAAATTGTAGTCGTCGGAGCCGCCGCACTACTTTTTGGCAGTGACAGATTGGCCGGATAGGTCAGCACGCATGCCTGATTGACATAGGCCAGATACCCCGAGCCTGGACGCATCATGCCTAATGTATTGATGTTATAGGCAGGCCAGTATACCTCCCCGTCGCTGTTTTTAATGATCACCAGATAGGATGAGACAGTTGAGAGTGCTTCCCCCGGTGTGATTGATCGGGTATTCAGAAAAGAGATCATATTCCAGCCGGATGAGAGACCAATCGGCGTGATCTCTGGAACAACAGGCTCTCCCCTGATCACGAGTGTATCTCGTGCTGTGAGATAAATCAGATACCCGTTTTTGATGCCCCACTCATCAAGCGTAGTGATGTTCTGCGCAGGCCAGTAGACCGCGCCGCTTACATCCTTCATCAGAACCATATTGGGTGAAACACTGGCAAGCAGATTTGACAACTCCGGATCATACGGTGTCACATTGCTTGAAATCATGCTCCAGCCGGAACTGAGCGGGATATACATCCCGTCAGCTGCGAAGGTAAAGAGCGCAGAGGTATGACCGCCATAAGAGCCGCCATGGTATTTAGCTTCATTGAGTTGGGAAAAAGCCAGGCATGGAGCGCAAAGTACGGCCCATAGTGCTATTATGAATTTTGATCTGTTCGCCATAGAAAACCTCCAAAGCCTTAACGATTTAGCTGGAAGGCGCCGTACGAACACAACGAAAACCGTTGCGGCCATCCCGATCAAAACTCGGGAGACCGGCAAGATAGCGGTTAGAGACCCGTTGGGCGGAGGCATCACCATCCCAAGCCCCGCCGCGATAGCTGATCGCTGTAGAATTATAGACCGGCCAATTTGCAACGTCGGACATACCCGTGTCATCCAGCGAACCATCACCGTGAAGACCGGTGTACCCTTTGCCTGCCGCGTTTGAGATGTTTACAGCCAATTCCCAGACATTGCCGGACAACTCCATAATGCCATAGTATGAAGAGCCAGCCGCTTCCCTCGTCGTCGCCGATCTGGCAAAAATTCCACCCCGCAGCGGGCCGTCTCCCCCATCACCACCTGCGAGCGGGATGTAATTATATCGGCAATTGGCACCTGCAGTTGAAATGATCTCCGTTCCATCCTCATCTCCACTGATGGCTGCCGCGCCGATGATATCGGCTGATCCCCAGGCGAATTCATCATCCACAACCGGCAGAGTGCCGCGGCACGCCTTCTCATACTCTAACTCGGTCATAGGCCGTAATCCAGCCCAATCCGCATAAGCCGTGCCATCGGACCAGCACAGATAGTTGCATGTGCGGTCGGGAGTGGTGCAGGTGGCGAAACCAGAGATGATTGAAATTGTATTACGCCACTCTACATTATCCGAATATTTGCCCCATAATGGAGCTACATAGGAAGTCATATCCCTGGTGGCTTTTTGTGAGTCCGCCAGAGTGTTGAAGAAATCAACCCACTGGCCCTGGCTGATTTCGTACTTCATACAGTAAAATGCATCGTACCCCTTTGGAAATGCAGCCGGGAGCGTGCCTGCTTCTACATAATTAGGAGCCCAGAGGTAACCGGTCGTCTGACCAAGCGGGATCTCGCCTTCTCCAGTAACCAGATATGGACCAGAAGTGCCGTAGGTGTAAAAATTATAATAAAGGTCCGCATCCGCATCGCCGAGATAAAATGGTCCTTGAGGTACATAAACCATTTCTATCGCAAAAACCTTGAGTGTCAACGGGGCGCCATCAGCGACACCGTTGGCTCCATATACCCACCGTATCTGAACATCGGCCAGACTTGTGTTACCACTCCCGTTGGCACTGCGGTAGATGAAAACGCCCATCCCTCTGTTGATTGCATCAATGGTTGTGCTTCCCACCGTACAGGTATATCCAGCCGGGACAGTGTGTTCGGCCGCCGTGGTACCCAGCCAGGCATGCTGCCATTCACTACTCCCCTGGAGCTGATATTTGACAAAGACCCAGGCGGCATCCCAGTTTACCTCGTCACGGAAGCTGTTTTCCCAGGAAAGATCGAATTGGACCATGACGTAGTCCTCGTTCATCTCCCAACTGGCAATCGTCACGTTTTGAATCTGGATGTTATTGCCACGCCCCTGCCTCAACAGTAACAGGAAAATCATGGCGATAAAAACCAAAAGACGTTTTTTATTCTCCATATTTCCCTCTGATTAGCTCCCAAAAACAAAAAAAGCACAGAAAAGAGTAGCATCTTATCTGTGCTCATCGAAGGTGTCAGATTAACCCCCGTTAATAATACGACTGATCGTCTATATCATCAGTACTATAAAAAAATATCGATAATCCGCCAATAATGCAATATAAAAGTGTTTTAAATTTGGACATACTCCTCTCTTTGCGTATTCACATCAGCCAGCAGAGTGATCCCCAAGAGTGACCGCAACCGCAGCCATCGAGTGGCCGCTTCATCGCTAATCATTGGGATCGTTGACCGGCACGGTGAGGCCGGCCTCGGGCTTGACGTAAACGAGGACGAGCCGGCAGGGCATACTGCCCCGGTTGACAAAAGTGACGGCCTCCGCAGCGGCCGGGATGAGCATGGTCTCGAGATAGGCCAGGGAGGTGACGCGGCCATTGGCAGAATGGACCTCCACTCTTTCCCCCTCGACGAGGTTGACGGCGAAGCCCCTGTCCTCGGTGAACAGGGTATGGCGTTCCGCGAACTCGGCGCGCTGCACGACATAAAAGGTCCAGGGCTGGTTGTAGAGTTCATAGAGGCGGCTCTCCTCAGTCTCCTCGATCAGCCTGGGCCGGGCGACCAGGTTCCGGCTGATCCACTCCCCCCTCCTTTCGGGCCGGATATTGGCGAAGCCGCGCTCGATGTTGATCGGCCGCAGCTTGCCCTCCAGGTCCCGCCGCAGGTAGTCGTAAATCTTCATGGTGAAGATATAAGGGGTGGCGCTGATCTCCAGCACCAGGTTGCCGCGGCCGCTGCAGTGCACGGTGCCGTTGGGGATGAAAAAGAGGTCATGCGGCTGCGCGGGCTCGCTGTGGATCCAGGCCTCCACATCCAGCTCCGCTCCGGTCGCTTCCGAGTGGAGCAGGGCCTTTTTGAGTTCCCCCGGATCGGTATGCTCCTTGAGGCCGAGATAGACCCGGGCGCCGGGTTTGGAGTTGACGATGTAGTAACACTCATCCTGGGTGTAGGTCTCCCCGAACTCCTTTTTGATATAGTCCGGCCGGGGATGAACCTGGACGGAGAGGTCGCCGCCGTCGACGGTGTCGAGATAGTCGAAGCGGATCGGCCATTCATAAATGAACTGTGCGGCCGCGCGCGGGCCGAGGATGCTGCGGTTGTGGACGAACATCACAAAATCGAAGGAGCACTCAAGAAAACGGCCGCCGCTCTCGAAAACGATACCATTTTCCGGGACGATCATCTCGAAGGACCAGGCGTAATTGGGTTTGCTTTGGTCGAGATTCATGTGGCCTTTCATGAACTGCCCGCCCCAGGGTCCGGGGTAGAACCAGGGCCGCACCCGGAAGGGCGATCGCGAAACTTCCTCCAGGGCAGCGCGGAAGGCAGCGCCGGTCATCCAGGCGGGATTGTCGTCATCCTGGCCGTCGATGAGGAGATCGATGCGGGGCAGGATCGCTCGCTTCAGCCGGCTGAAGGCGGGCCACTCGACGAAATAGCAGCGCTTGTAGAAATTTTCGAAATTATCGGCGAGATAGCCGATGTTGCCAGCCCTGCCTTTTCTGAAACGCTCCTGAATAACATCCTTGGGCAGATCGATATACCAGAGTTCGTCCCAGAGTTCGATCAGGGAGGCTCCGCTGCCGGCGAAAATAGTGAGCCGGCCGGCCTTGTCACTGCGGCGGATCGAGGCGGTGATGCGCAGCTCCTCCACCAGTAACGGATCAAAAAAGATCTCCGGTCCGAAAGGCCAGTGTTTGCCGAAGAGGCGGTCCTTCCCGCCGAGGAAGGGCTGGAACACCTCCTCGCGGTTGGTGGGATAGGCCAGACAGGCTGCAAGGTGGTAAAATTCGGCGCGGATTTCCCGGTGCAGCAGTTCGGCTTGCAGCCCCGCAAGAAAACCATCCCAGTTGACACCCGGAAAGCCGTCGATGACCAGCACGCGCAGACCCTGCGGGATTTTATCCTGGATCAGGGCGGCGAGTTCACCGTAGCCCTTGTTGATCTCCCCCTCCGCCAGTGCAAAGGCGGGCAGGGTATCATAATAGCCTTTCGGGTAGGCTGCCGCGTCGGCCGGCAGGGGGGCCGCGAAAGGGGTCAATTCCCCATCGTCACTGTTCATCATGGTAATTCCTTTGCATTCATTCATCGGCACAGTGCGGAAAATCAGCCAGAACCTCACTCATCGAGAAAGGCGGCGCCGAGGCAGGCGGCGCGGTCCTCGAGCAGGGCCGGCAGGATGCGCACATTGCCTTTGGGCACCATCCAGGCGCGGCGTTTGACAATCTCGAGCAGTCCGGGGATGATCTGTTCATGGCTCTTCATCAGTCCTCCGCCCAGGATGACGGTATTGACGCCGTAGGCGTGCATGACGTTGATCACTCCGATGGCGAGATTGTCGATGAACTCGCGTTTTATGGCGGCCCAGGCAGGACGGGCGCCGGCGCCGGCGAAAAAGGCTTTGAGGGGGATGGCCTCGGCCGCCAGCTCGGGAAAGGCGGCAAGGAGCTGCTTCTCGAAATTGACCGCCGAGCAGTAGAGTTCGAGGCAGCCCTTGAGTCCACAGGGACATTCCGGGCCGTTGCGGTCGATGCTCATGTGGCCGCCGAGGAGGCCGCTGGCGGGATTGCTGGAGCGGAAGAGGCGGCCGTCGATGACCGCGGCGCAGCCGACGCCGGTGCCGAGGGTCATGGCGATGATCGAGGGGCAGCCCCGGCCGGCGCCGAACCTCCATTCCCCGAAGGCATAGGCCCGCGCATCGTTGTCGAAGGCGAAGGGCACCTTTAGCCGCGCGGCAAAGGCCGAGCGCAGGTCGATGCCGGCGAATTCGTTGCCGGCGCCGACATCGTTGATCACCCCCCCGGCCTTCACATCGACCATCCCCTTCATGCCGAGGCCGCCGCGGCTCAGCTTTTCGCCGGCGGTGAAGCGGGCGGCCGCGTCGAGCAAAGCCTCCAGCATGGAGCCCGCCGCGGCCAGATCGGCCACCCTCTCGACCGCAAATTTGCGCGTGTTCCCCTCCTCATCGAAGAGGCCGAACTTGACATTGGTGCCGCCAAAATCGATGCCGATCCTCATGGCTTCTCCCTCGGGAAGAACCAGATCAGGGCGTCGATGAGATGGCGCCGCCAGTTGCCCCAGGTGTGGCCCTCGGGGTACTCGCGGTAGACGAAATCGTAGCCGGCCTCCCGCAGCACCTTATTGAAACGGCGGTTGCCCTCGGTGAAATTGGTCTCGGCAGTGGGCAAGAACGAAGCGCCGACGTTCTCCTCATAGGTGCCGACATCAACATAGAGCCTGATGGGACGCCTGGATGTTTCCCGATACAGCTTAATCAGGGAATCGCCCCGGAAGGAAACATAACCGGACTGGCTGCAGCCGTTGCCGAAGACCTCCGGCCGCATGAAAGGGATGAAGGCGGAGATCAGCCCGCCAAACGAATCGCCTGCCACCAGCCGCGCATCGGGAGAACGGCGGGCAGGATAACGGGCCTCGATGAAGGGGACGAGCTCATCCGCAAAAAAACGGACGTACTCCTCATTCATGCCATATTCGGTCATGCGGTTGGGCATGCCGGGCTGGAAGCGGTTGGGGGGCGTGATAAAGACGGCGATAAGGGGCTGTACGGCGCCGGAGGCGATGAGCTGGTCCAACATCTGCGGCACCTGGGCGAATTCGACATAATCCAGTCCATCCTGGAGATAGAGTACGGGAAATCCCCCGGCGGGCGATGGACCTGATGGCACATAGACATGGAGGGTGTGGGAATAGCCGAGCGCCCGGGAATCGATCTCATGCACCTTGAGCTGTTCGGGGCTGCCCTTGCGGCCGCTGCGGTACTCCGCGAAGAAGGGGTGCTGCTCATAGCCGGGCATGGCCAGCTCCGAGAGCTCGCCGAAGCCGTTGAGGGCCTTGGCGGGATTAAGGGGATCGACGGCCCAGAGGCTGTTTTTACCAAAGACGAACCAGTACTCGAGGCGGGCGGTGACCGGGGCGGTGCCGCGCGAATAAAAGAGATCAGTCCCGGCAATCCGCGTCATCCACTCCGGTTGGGTCCAGTTGTTCATGTCGCCCAGAACCCCGACTGTATCTTTTTCCCCTTTAAAGATCATAATGTACGTGGTATCATCCGGGAAGATCGGATAGGTTGAGGGCTGGAGGCTCGCGTAGAAAGCCTCCGCCAGCGCCTGTTTTTGCGCCTGGCTGCCGGCCTTGCCGACCTCGGCGAGGAAGCGGTCGAAGGGAGAGAGCTCTTTTTTCTGCATAGCACAGCCCGTCATGATGGTGGCGATGAGAATAAGAATGATTTTTTTCATTTCATGATCCGCTGATTTGGGTCAGTCCTTTGCGGGAGACATTAAAGCGCTTCTCCCGGTATCTGAGGTTGTGGAGTTCGGCCCCGGGATCGAAACCGCCGAACTGCGGAGCGGCGCTGATGCCGTCGAATTTCGAGGCCCGCACTCCGAAGATGCCCTCGATGATGGCGGTGACATAGCTGCCGCAGGAGGAGCAGGCCCAGTCCGAGCCATAGGGCCACTCATAAAAGACCTTGCGCGCCCCTCCGGACTCGGGGGGCATGGCGCTTTCGACGAAATGACACTGGCCGAAGGGCCCCTGGTTGGCCGAGCGCGCCACCCCCTGCAGCCAGGGGAAGGCGATATCGGCGCGGCCGATGCGGTAGAGCCCGGCGGCCGCGAGGGCCGGCCAGGCGGTATAGGCCCCGTTCCACTGATGGTCCGGGCGCACGCTGAAGAGGGCGTTGGGATCGCGGGGCGAGAGGGCGCGCATCCAAAGGGGGGTCTGCAGCTCCCCGACAAAGAAGCGGACCATTTCCTCCTTTTGCTGCCCACCGAGGTCGCCGGCGAGGGTGTTGAGGATGGTCATGAAATCGTAGCAGTGGCGCACCTCGACCAGGGCGCCGTCCGGAAAGCGGGCGTTCCAGTAGCCGCCGCCCGCTGCATAGAGCTTCATCAACTCCTGCAGGAGTTCCTCAGCCTCGGCCAGGCAGGCACCGGCTCCGGGATCTCCGTACTGCCGGGCGAGGATTTCCGCCAGGGTGCGCAGGCCATAGATGACGCCCGCATTGAGACTGGCGACCTCGTGGATATAGGTGCTGACGCACTCGAGGAGGTTGTTGATGCCGCCGTAATCGGCCAGACCGGAGGGGGTCCTGAAGCGGTGGTAATTGAAAGCAAATTCGCGGAGGTAGTCGATGACCTTTCGCTCCGCCGGCGCGGCCGGACTCTCCCCCGCTGCCGTTGCGAGCGCCGTGGGTACGCTCTCCAGCCAGGCAAAATCCCCGTTCCAGCGCAAATAGTCATCGGCGAGCGAGATCAGGGCGTAATCATTGACTGCGTACCAGGGGCCGACGGTCCCGCCGTTGAGATACTCGGTGCCGAAATGGGAGTGGAGGTCGGTGCCCATCCAGAGCCCGATATACTTGCGCAGGACGTCGGGATCGAGGAGGGCATGGGCGCCCCCGCTGATGAAATAGTCCCAGATGAAGGTGGTGGTCTGCCAGTAACGCGGCATCAGGGTGTCGTAGGCGCGGCTGTAGACCGAGTGGGGATTGTCGCGGCGGAAATAGATCAGCCCGAGGGCGCAGGTATAGTAGAGTCGGGAGATCGCCTCATCCCAGGTGTGGAGGGTGGGGAGAAAACCCGAATACTCGGAATTGCCGGGGGTGAAGGCGGCGGCAATCTGGCGGTCCCAGGCCTCGCGGTGGGCGTAAAAGAGTCGGCCAATCTGCTCGTTGGCCAGGGCATCGAACTGGCGGAAAGCCTCGGCCGGGGTCTCCGCAAGAATATTCAGGTAGCAGAGGGTGACGGCCCCGCCGGCGGGGATGCGCAGCCGTTTTTCGAGCCCGAAGCCGTCGGCTTTATCGGGCGCGGGATAGAGCCCCTGCAGGGAGCAGGCCTGGCTGTGCTGCGCCTCGAAGAGCACCGCCTGCCGCGAGGGTTCGACGGTAACCCGGTTGTCCTCCTCCGAGGGGGGTATATAAAGCTTGCCGGTGCCGCGGTTCTGCGTGATGGCGGCGGCGGTGCCGAACTTGACCACGGTTTCGCGCTCCGCCCCCCCGCAGTTGCGGATTTCGAGGCGGATGAGCAGAGCGGTCCGGCCGAAGGGGAGGATCATCTCCGAGGTGAGTTTGAGCCCCTCATGCTCGGACTCGCGCACGATCCGGTCGGGGTACCAGGCGAAAGCGACGGGATGGTTCAGAGCGGCAAAGTACCAGCCATCCAGAAAAAGCGAGGCGGTCACCTTGTCCCCGTTGGTGAAGGGGGGAAAGTTGAGGCTGCGCACCCCGGTGATGTCGAGGTCGGCCTGGCAGACACCCCAAAAGTTGGTGATGCCGGGGGGGCTGAAGATATCACCCCAGCGGTGAAGCAGGCGGTCGCTGCCGAGCTGCTGGCAATCCGGAATCACAGGCATTCCTTATCAGTAAAGAGTGATCTCGAGGAGATGGGGATAATACTCCTCGAATTCGATATAGGTCACGTAGATGATCCGGCCCCCTTCGCGCGCCAGGGCCGGGTGTTCCTTGCCCGCATAGATGAGCTGGGGATAGGGCAGATGGGCCGGATGGCTGCGGCGCACCTGATAGAGCTCTGCAGGCGTGCTCCAGGGCCCCCAGGGTTCCGGGGCGGTGCGGGCGACGATCTTGCCCGAAAGATCAAGGGAGTGGACCGCCAGATAGCTGCCCAGCCAGGGATTCCAGGAGACCGACTGCTCGTTGGGCATGCCGTCGAAGAGGGGCACGGCTTCTTCGATGCTCAGCGACCAGGCCGGTCCCGTCGGCTCATCGGGCGCGCAGCCGGAATCCGCCGCGCGCGGACGGCCGCTCTCAGATCCTGGCGCCGGGGCGCAGAGATACTCATACCGGTCCAGCCGGGCGATCTCCTGCCGCCGCACACGGGCGAGATAGCAGCGCTGAATCTTGTCCTCCCCCTGCAGCACCCCGTAGAGATAGAGCCAACCGCCCGCAGGGGCGAGGACCGCCGAGGCGAAGTGGGGCTGTTCAGCCGGCCACCAGATGTCGCTGCCATTGTGCAGGATGCGGGTGAAGGACCACTCCCGGGCCTCCCCGGCGGCGAGGCCGGAACCGAGGATGCGGAAATTGACCGGAAAGATCCCCTCCTCCACGGTCTCAACCTTGACGAAGAAGAGGCAGATTTTGCCCTCGACCTCGATGCCGTGCAGGCACCAAACCCGGATCCAGTCGGGGTCCTCCCCCCTTTCGAGCGGGATGAGGGGTTTGATCCCGCCGCGACCGTCGAGAATGTAGCGGTAACCGGCGATTCCGGCAGGGCCGACCTCAGTGGAGCTGAGCAGGCCGGTGTTATTGATCATGCGCTCGATACCGGCCAGGCCGCTCATATCAGCGTGGCCGACCGGCTTGCCGTCAGGGTACCAGAGGCTCTCACCCGGCCGGCGCGCCCCGATGAGAGTGTCGCCGAAAAACCAGAGCAGGCCTGCCTGTGTCGGGATGGAGTAGGCCCCGTCCTGCCCGACCATGCGGTGAGAATTCTCGCGGAACTGGGGGCCGAGGTCGCGAATGGATGCAATCCTGATCATGGCCATGAACTCATTTCTGCTTCTCGATGCTGACGCGCATCAATCCATTGGCCGGCAAGCAGAGGGTGATCGCATTCTGCTGCACCGGGATGATTCTTAAAGATCGCCCAAGCAGATCCTGTTCAGTCACCGTTGCGCCGCCCAGCCAGAGCGCCGAGGTCAGGGTCACCTCCCGGCTGGCCTCACGATCGCTGTTCTGCAGCAGCAGTTCATAACGGCCGCTCTCCTCGCCGGCCGGGCGCAGCGAAATGATCTTGATCCATGGATCCGAGGACGCGAGATACTGCTGAACCGGCTCGGCACGGGTATACCAGCTCCGGCGCACGAGAGGCTCTGCAGCGGCCTCCCAGCCGAAGGCGGCGATATCGGCCTGCCGGGCAGTTGTGGAAGCCAGACGGAAGCGGAAGGTGAGGCGGCCCGAGTTCTGCTCGTTTCTGTTCCACGATTCGGGAAAGTTGTTGACCAGATTGGCGATAACGGTGCCGGCGTTGTTCAGGGTGTCGAGGGCGAAGATGCGGCAGTCGGGGGAGGCAAGCAGCAGGGTGCGCTCCGCCGCCGCCGCGTCGAGCGCCCGGCGGATGGAGAAGAAGGTGTGGCCGACGCCGCTGAAGCGGTCCCCGAGGGCGGTCAATCCGCCCAGGGTTTCGCAGCGGATGCCGCTGCCCGGGGCATCCAGGGCAAAGGCGAGCCCGTATTCCTCGGTTTGTTCGCATTTGGGCAGCGCCTCGAGGTCGATTTCCACGCTGATGTCGATGCGATTGAGGCCGTTCCAGAGCCGGAAGGTGATGGTGCGAAAAATATCCCCGGTGTAGCCCCACCAGAGTTCTGCGAAGGCCGGATTCCTGCTGATATGCGGCTCGCCTGCCCAGCCGGCGATGGGGGTGAAGGATTCCTGGAGCTGAAAGCGCTTGCGCAGGGGCAGGAATGAGGGCAGGGCGGCGGAATTGAGCAGGGGCCTGCCCGTGGCCGCCTCGAGAATCTCGATCCCCTTGTTGGTCGCGCTGATGCGGTAATACTCATTTTCGATAGCGGGCCCGGAAGCCGGCGGCAGGGCGGCATGCGCGCGGGCCGGCTTGGGCGCGGGCCGGCTCTTATCCGGCTGTGGGCTGACGGCAGCCGGGGCCGGCCGGGTGACCAGTTCGAACTGGCGGCTGCCGATGCCGGGGAGATCCCTGGCGATGAAGGAAAGCCTTTCGCCGCTGCGATGGCTGGGGAGTTCTTCACCGCTCGCCAGATCGATCACCGCATAGGAGTTGGAGTCGGTGGCGGGAAAATCGATTTCGACCGGTGCCGACCGCTCCCAGGAGAGGGTATTGAAGACCATGATCCCCTGCGACTCAAAGCTCTCCTTCGGGGCAGTGAGCCGGTATAGCAGGCGTTCGCGCAGGGCGCGGCTGCGCTGGGCGGAATTGCGGACATGGTCGTCGCGCACGGCATCGGTATAGAGGTTCTCCTCCTTCGAGCCCAGGCCATATTCGAGGCCGCTGCCATGGCCGGAAAAGCTGAGCAGATCCTCATAGACGGCGTCGATCTCTCCGGCGCCGGTGCGGGTCTCGGGGTGGAGGGCCGAGGAGAGGGCGCTGAGGACCTCGACCCCGGGCAGCTGGTTCTGCACTCCGCGGTAGAGGGTCATGCGGCGGGTTTCGCCCTGGTAGAGGATGTCCCAGTCGGAGGTCCAGTCGCCGCGCCGGGTCTCGATCAGGGCCGGATTTTCGGCGCAGAGGGCGCGGCCGAAATCATCGAGGGTGGCGACGACGAAACGGGGCCAGGCGTAGAGATTGTTCCAGCGCCGGGCGTTTTCGTACTGGGCGAGGGCGATGCCGCTGTTGTCGGAAAAGGCCCCGCTGATGAGGATTTTGCTATAGGGATAATCGCGGCGCAGGAGATTATTCACCCTGTGCCATATCCGGCAGGCGGTCACCTCGGGTTCACGTTCGAGTCCGTAGCGCGCCCCCTCGATATAGGCCTCGGTCAGATAGAGAAGCAGGGTATCACTGCTCGAGCCAGCCCAGTGGAAGACCTTGGGCAGGCTTTTCTGGAATTTATAGTCTGCGAAAAGCTCGTTGATGCCGTTGGCCAGAAAGCGCACCCCGGCCTTGCGCAGAAACTGGGGCAGGGCCCAGGACTGGCCCGGCACGTCGTTATAAACCGCAGCGAAGTAGTCGAGGCCGTAGCGGCGCCGGTACTCCTCGGCGAAGCGGAAGCTGGCGGCCATCTCCGCCTCGCTGACCCAGCCGGTGTAGGGATTGGTATAGATGGGCGAGACCGCGATCCGCCCCGCTTTGATCAGGGCAATGAGTCGCGCAAAGGCCTCCTCCGAGCGCGCGCGGCGGTAGTTTTCGAGCAGCCACATGGTCTCGATGGTCCAGCGGAAGCTCGAGTCCGCCGCACATTTCTGCACCGCCTGATCCAGGGTCTGGAGCTGGCGCTCGATCACCACCGGCTGGGGATTGGTGTAGCCGATATCCATGTGGGTCAGGGGCATGAAATAGAGCTCATAATGAGGCAGGCTCTTCAGCTCCACCCGCTGGTTGAGGCTCTCACCCGCCATCTCAAGTGTAGCTGGCGCCTTGACCGGGGTCTCGACCTCGGGCAGATAAATTTCGCGCTGATTGACCCCGAAGGTGATATCGTTGAGGGTGAATTTAATATCAACATAGGGAAGGGAAAAGAACGCCGGGGTTTTGGCGGTTTGGCTGGAATGAATCTCGAGCAGATATTTTTGCACCAACCCGCCGCGCTTCTTTTTGCAGAAAAAGGTGGGGGTGAGGGTGAAAGCGTTCTGCAGGCCTGCAGTCTGAATATGCTGGCTGATGCCGGTGAGGGGGGCTTTGGTGTCCGGATTGAGCAGGCGGCAGTAAAATCCCCATTCAAAGCGGAGCGGATCGAAAAAGTCGACGGCATGATTGCGGTGGGTATTGGCGGTGCGGATGAGGAGGCGGTTGCTCCCCTTTTTCAGGGTCACCGGCACGGTAAAGTTGTCCGGGATGGCGTTGCACTCCTTGAGGGAGTGATAGACGGTTTCGCCGTTGAGGATGATGCGGGTGACGGTGTTGCCGCCGAAACTGAGCACGGCCTCCCGGTTTCGGTCTGTGACCAGTTCCGCCCAGGCGTAGACGATCTTGGCGTACCAGACCTTCTCCGGCGTGGCGAGGGTTTTCCAGCCGTAAAAGGGGTTCAGGTCGGTGAAACCGTTATCCCTGGTACTGAGATAGAGCCAGGGGCTCTCCCCCTCCACCAGACCGGAATTCCGCACCCGCCCGCCGCTCTGTGGAGCAACTTGCACCTCATCCAGAGGGGCATCATCAGAGAGGTCGCCGAAGCCGACCGTCCTGATCTCAAAGGGACCGTTGGTCAGCCAGGCCTGGAGGCTCCCGTCCGCGCTCAAGGGGAGCGTTTCCGCGCGCTGCGCGGCGGCAGCGAGGGGAATGAGAGCCAGGCAGAGAATCAGTCGTCGCATCTCTTTTCGCATGGTCCTTCCGGTTTGACGGATGCTGTAAAATTACAGCCGATAAGGCGCCCCGGCCTCGCGGGTTCACTGGATCAGCATCATCTTTCTGGTTTCACGCCGGCCATAAGTTTCGAGGGTGTAGAAAAAGAGGCCGCTGCCGAGGTTGCTGGGCTGCCAGCGCGTGGTATAGCGGCCGGGTGCAAAACTCCAGGACTCGAGCAGGGTTTCGACCAGCTGGCCGCGGGCGTTGTGGATTCTCAACGTCACCTCCGTCCGCTCGATGATCTCGAAGGCGATCTCGGTGGCCGGATTGAAGGGATTGGGATAATTTTGCAGCAGGGCAAAGGCCGCCGGCGGCGGCACCGGCTCCGCCACCCCGCTGCCGATGCCGGCGGTCGCCAGCTTGATAAAGCGGGGGTGGTAGATATCGGCAACGCGCAGGTTCTCGCCGAAATCGAGGGTATTGACGTTGTAGGTGATAAGCAGGGAGTCGGCATCCGATAGCGAGGGGTGGGCCTTGGCGTTATAAATGAAAACATTGTCCGAGATCTCGACCTCGGGAGCCTTGTAGATCTCCCGGTACATCTCGAAGGGTCCGACGGGCGTGTCGCCGAAGCGGACGGCGACCGCGGAGCCGATCTGGCAGACGAGGATATAGCGGCCATTCAGTTCGGAGAGGCTGAACTCCTGCGAGATGCGGTTGGTGATGGAGGCGCTGGCGGTATGGTCGCTGTTCCAGCCGCTGCCGTCCCAGAATCGCCAGGCGGTGAAATCGAGAAGCTCCTCCGGCCGCACCCGACCGGCGACCAGGCTCTTGCCGGAACTGTCATCGCGGGGGCCGTAGATGTAGATATAGCCGTCGGCCTTGCTGTTGCCGGAGGCTGCGGCGTTGGGCAGGATCGCCTGGCCGAGGACCGCGGTCAGCTCGCCATCCTTCATAAAGAAGGGCAGATCGCGCTGCTGGACTCCGGCCGGATAATGGTTTTCATCGAGGGTGAAGGAGAGCAGCACCACCCCGGTGAGTTTCCAGTCAAAGGCGCCGCTGCCGGTGGTGTGCAGGCGCAGGGCGAAGAGATGGATGAGGGAGTCGATCTTGACCCCGTCCATCAACCAGTAAAAATCGTTCGCGACCGCCGTGGGGGTGGCAGGTGTGAAAACCGCGCGCGGCGAGGCGCCGCTCTGGTCCCACATGAAGGCGATGCGGCCGGGATCGGGCCGGCTGCCCTGCAGGTGGGCGAGGGTGTTGTTGACGATGGTGGAGTTGACCCGCCGGCCGGAGGCGTCGACCTGGCCGATGAAGGTGTCGCTGAAGATGATGAGGTGGTCCTGGCCGTTCGGCTGCTCACTGCCGTCGAGCGGAATCGAATAGATGCCGTCGGCGCCGGTCCAGCCTGAGCTGCGTGTCACCAGCTGCTCCCATGCCTCCGACCTCCGGACCTCGTACTCGCCGGGGCAGGAGGCCCCGGCCGGGAGGGCGATGGGATTGGGATAGGAGAAGGGAGCCCAGCCGTCATTGCCGGAGCAGAGCAGATTTGTGGTCGCCTTGGTGACCAGATAGCCGAGCTTGAAGCAGCCTGGGCTGGCGCCGGTCTGCAGCCGCACCTCGATATCGATCTGAATAGCGGCGGCGGGAGCGTAGCCCTGGTCGGAGAGAAGGCCGACCCATTTCATCTCCCCCTCAAACTCTGCAGGCGGGTAGCAGGCGGCGAGGGAGTCGGTCCAGGCGGCGCTGTATTCGAGATCGCCGTCACCCACCGTGGACGAATAGACGGCCTCGAGCACGCGCCAGTCCGAGGGCAGGAGCAGACCGAGCACCCCCTTGTGGACGTTGGCATCCGCGCCGTCCTGGACGGTGAGGCGCACCGTGATCTCGCTGTTGAGCTCCGCCGACTGCGGCTGAGTGATCTGGGTTATCTTGCAGCTGCTGAGCAGAAGCGGCATAAGCAGGACCAATCCTCTGATAATTATATCTTTTTTCAAAATGTGAATCCTGCCGTAAAGCGGTGAATGTCATCAAAAACCCGTTCGGACTGGACAAAGGAGTAATCGAGGCGGAGGTTGACTCCAGCCATGGCAGGGGTGACCAGTCCGAAGCCGCAGGCCAGTTTGCCCTCGTCGGTGTTGAAGCGGTAGCCGGCGCGCAAGAAGAGAAGCTGATGGAGCTGCAGCTCGGTGCCGATGTTGACGATTTCGACATTGTCGGTGGGATGGACCAGTTCGGCCCCGAGGGTCCAGGCCATTTCCTCCGATTTGTAGAGTTCGTCGGTGGCGTTGATGCGGAAAAGAAGCGGAGTCCGGTACTCCTGGTCGACCAGCTCCATGTCGGGTCCGAAATGCTGGAGCGAGAAGGCGAGGCGCAGGTTGCGGAAGCCGGTGTAATAGAGGGCGCCGATGTCGAAGAGCAGATTGTTGATGCTGTAATCGTCGAGTTTTTCACGCACATACTTGACCTGCCCGCCGATAGAGAGTTTATCGGTGAACATGCGGGCCGCGGAGAGTCCGACCATGAGGTCCCCCGCGCTCACCATGCGCCCGGTCCCCTCCGGGCTGGTGACGGTGGTCTCCTCAAAGTCGTCGATGGCGAAGGAGAGGGCGCTGAGGGCGACGGTGAAGGTCTTGAAGGGAATCGCCACCGCAGCGGCCAACTGACGGCTGTTCACCAGCCAGGTGTTGTGGGAGAAGGAGGCCTGGTAGCGGGTCGCATAGGCGAGTCCCGCCGGGTTCCAGTAGACCGCGTTGACATCCTTGACGTCGCCAGCGACTGCTTCGCCCATGGCGCTCTCGCGGGCGCCGACACCAATTTTCAGAAACTGCAGGCCGCCCGAGCCGGTTTTAGCGAAATCGAAGCCGTAGTCGTATTGGGCCATGAGCAGGCACGGCGCCAGCAGCAGAAAAAGCAGGATTTTTGCTTTCATAGTCGTCTTCTACTTTATGATAAGTAAAGTTCCCTTGGCATGGCCCACGGGGGATTCGACCGTCCAGAAATAGATCCCGGGGGCAGGCCGCTGACGCGCATCGGTGAGTTGGTCCCAGGTCTCCTCACCGGAGAAGGGACTGTTGTGCTCCATGGTTTTGATCAGTTCGCCGTTGCTGGTGTAGATGCGGATGGTGCACTCGGCCGGCAGGTTGGTCCAGACGATCGAGTTCTCCGCCCCGCTGACCGGAAAGCCGGAGGTGATGCGAAAGGGGTTGGGAAAGACGGTGACGCTGAGGGCGTCGGCGGCCGGGCTGCGGATGGCATAGACCGGCATAAAGTTGCGATTGGTCAGGGCGCTCTCGTTGCCCTCCGCATCGACGGCGGTGACCGCATAGAAATAACCAGCGCCGAGGCTGATGGTGTTGTCCTCAAAGATCCATTTGTTCTTCATGGTGTCGAAGTAGCGCGTCACATCGGTCGCCCGGCCGGGCCGGATCGCCTTGAGCAGATCATAAGGCCCGATGAAGGCGAGGCTGCTGCGGTAGACGCGGTATTCGATAAAATCGCCGCTGCCGGTTAGTGGATCGACCCAGCTCTGGTCGACGGGGTCCCAGTTGAGGGTGATCGACTGGTTCTCAGGCACCGGGATGATCTGCAGCGCCGGAGAAGGCGGCGGCAGCTTCTTCATGGCATAGCCGGCGGCTAAAAGCTTTTGCGCCGCGAAGACGGTCTCTTGCAGCATCTCCTCCCCATCCTCCAGCATGGGCTGGGCATCCAGCCCCTTGAGGGCGTCGCGCAGGGAGATGCCCGCCACCGCCTCGACGAGGATGATGCGGACCGATTCATCCTTGGCCAGATCGTAGGGGCCGAGGCTCATCAGCATCATCGGCGTTAGGTGCGCCTCCTCATCCGCCTGCAGGCTTTTGTCCTGCCCGCTGAGGATCTTGTAGAGATCGGCAGCGGAGCTGCTGGTCAGGGAGAAGTAGCGTTCGTTGTTGAGGAGCTGGGCCCAGAGCACGACTGCGGGCTGGAAGCGGCTGCCCTTGGCCGGCGTGGCCTGGAGCAGGGCGTAACCGGCGTAGCCCGTGGTGCGGAGCTCGCTGCGGTCGTCCCAGTAGTTGCCGACGTCGGTCGGCAGGGTATAGTTGGGGGTGTCATCCCAGGCGTAGAGCAGCCGGTAGTCGTCGTCGTAGCGGACCAGTTCGTCGGTGCGGTTGAAATCATCCCCCCAGCCATTGTGGACGACGAAATCCTGGTAGCTGGGCCGGATCAGATAGGGAAAGCCGAGGAAGAGATCGGTGATCCGGCCCGCATTGCGGTTGGTGAACTCGTACTCCAGGAGGATGAAATTGTCGTTGCCCGGGAAGCTCCAGGCCCGGCTGGTGCGTTTGACCTCGATGTTATGGGTCGTCGTCAGCCGCATGGAGATGACCTGCTCGGCCTCGGCCGGATCGTAACCGGGTTCCCCAATAAAGTTGTCCCGCACCTCGAGGGGATAAAAGGTGCCCTGGTCGACATAAGTGAAGGGACCATTCTCGGTGTAAAAGAGGCTCCCGTCCTCGTGGTAGCCGCCGATCCAGAGTCCGGCTCCGGCCATGTAGGAGCGCTGGTCGTCCTTGACCATGGTTTCCGGTCCGCCCGGCCAGTCCATACTCGGATAGTACTGGAAGCGGTTGACGGGGTCGGGGGCGCCGATGGTGCCGTCGTCCTTCATGGTCTCCCAGAGGACCCCGCGGTTGTGGATGCGGAAATCCGCCTTGCGCGCCTGGGCAAAGAGCGACAGGGGGAGCAGCATAAAGCAAAGCAGTTTGTATTTCATGGCAGGCCCTTTTCGGTTAGCCTTTTCATTACTTGTACAGGATAATCCTTCCACAGTGGCGCAGAGAAAGCATAACTCTCACCAAGCCACCAAGCCACAAAGAAATAATAAGAAAGCTTCTCTTTGTGTCTTTGTGCCTCCGTGAGAGATAGTTTTCATTTTTTCTCTGCGCGAGATTATTAAAAAGAATATTTCACCCCCATATAGATCCTGCGGGTTTCGAAATAGTTCTGCCAGCCGATGTCATACCCATCCGCATCCACAGTCGATATCGTCCCCTTTTCTATAAAATCCTTGGTGGCCTCGCTGTCGAAGAGGGCGTCGCCATAGGAGCGCAGATTCTTGCGGTTGAAGAGGTTGGTGACGTTCATGTAGAACGAGGTCGTGTGGCCGCCCCAAAGGGGAAACTGCTTTTCGAGCTTGAGGTCGAAGGTGTGAATGGCCGGGAAGCGGTAGTTGTTATAGGTGTCCGGCGAATCGGTCGCCTGCAGATAGGTGAAGGACTGCCCGCTGTAATAGTTGAAAAGCAGGCTCATGGTGCTCTCCCTGAAGACGCGGTCGATCAGGCGGGCGCTGCTGCTCGCGGGGTAGCGGAGATAGCTGTTGACGCGCAGGACGTGAGGCCGTGAGAAGCTCTTCTCGATCGGGATACGCTTGTTGACATCGCTGTCCCAGGTATAGTCGATATTGCCCTCCCCGTCATAGCGGATGACGCCCGGGGTGGCGCGGCCTTCCGTGGCGCGGCTGAAGCTGTAGTTGACGTCGAAAAAGAGCACCTTGCTGAAGAGGGAATGGAGGGCCGCCTCGATGCCGCGCGAGTCACCGTAATCTCCCGTCAGATATGTCTGGTAGGAGGCGTTGGGCGTGGTGACTCCGCTGAAGGGATCCCAGCCGTAGATGTGGTGGTCGAAGAGGCCGATGCGCTCCTGGGTCTGATCAAAGACATCCTTGTAATAGGCGACCAGGTCGAGGACCGCAATACCCTCGAAGCTCTGCTTGAAGCCGGCTTCAAACTGGATGGTCTTCTGCGGCTTGAGGGGCTGGTTGGTGAATCCCACCACCCGTTCGGCGTCGCCGTCGTTGGAGGGGATATGGCGCTCCTCCCTGCCCTCGGCCGCGGCGGCAGTGCGCTCGGCGAGGATATTCTTGACGATGTACTCCGGCCGGAAATAACCGATCTCGAACGACTGGTCGAGGGGCGGCATCTGGTAATAGTGGCCGTAGTTGAAATGGAGCAGTGAGTTGTCGTTGATCGGGAAAGAGACGCCGAAGCGGGGGCTGATCATATGCCAGGCTTTGGCGGGTTTGCGCGCCTTGTCCAGGACGTTGTCGAAGGCGTATTTGACATGGCCGTTGGCATCGACCTGGTCCTTGTCCGGATCGAGCGCCGGATCGAAGGCGGGATCGATGGCGAGGTTATAGAGGGTGGTCGGTTCGAACCAGTTGATGTTGGGATCGTAAAAGTCGTAGCGGACGCCGACGTTGAGGATCATGCTCTCAAATTCCATCTTGTCCTGCAGAAAGAGGGCGGCCTGGAGGGGATGATAGCGCTCCATGAGGCCGCGGTTCAGCCAGAGCGACTTGTCGCGGCTGAATGAGGGGATGCGGTAGCTCTCCCGCTCGTCATAGGTGTTGTAGCGGAGTTCAAAGCCGCTCTTGAGCAGATTATTGGCATCGAACTGCCAGTTGACATTGCCCGTGAGGGAGAGATCGCCGGTGAGAATGTCGTTGTAGAGGACAGGTGAATAGTTATCGAAGGGCTCGGACTCATAGCCGTCGAAGCGGTGGAACCCCCACAGGGTCGGCTTCTGGCTGGCCCCGACCAGTGAAAAGTCGCTGGGCTTTTCCTTGAAATGCGACCAGTAGGTGGCCAGTTTGAGTTCGTAAAAAAGGCGCTCGTTGAGGAACTGGGTGAACCCATAGTTGAGCAGCCAGGTATCGGTATTGAGCAGGGAGCCCCAGCCGCGGTAGTATTTGGCCTGGTTGGTGAAATCGCCGTTCTCCTGGAGGGTGGAATGGGCGTCGGTGTTGTAAAAACCCGTCAGCTTCATTTTGATGTTTTTGGGATTCCAGGCGATGTTGAACATGCCATTGCCGGCGTCGCGCGACTCGCGCGGGTGCGGCAGCGTGTAGGCCTGCTTTCGCAGGTTAAGGGCGGAGAAAAAGGTGACCGGAGCCCCCTTGAGGCGGAAGAGGGGCCCGTCCAGGCTCAGGGCGGCGGTGTAATCTGGGATCTTGCGGTAATCATAGACCTGGGCCTGGCGTGTAGTGGTCCACCACTCCGGATTGAGGCTGCCATCCGGCAGGGTGTTGTCGCGGAACTCCTTGTGACTGGCGCGGTCATAAAGGTAGGGACCGAAGTGGTGCTGGCCAGCGAAGCCGTAGCTGAAATCGACAGAGCCGTGGAGGGCGTCTCCCCCTTCACGGGTGACGATGCTGACCACGCCGGACTGGGCATCGCTGTACTCGGCGGTAAAGCCGCCGGTCATCACCTGCACCTCCTTGATGGCCTGCATGGGGACGTTGGTGAAGGAGCCGCCCCAGTCAGCGCGGCCCAGGAGCAGGTTGCTCACACGCGCCCCGTCGATGAACCACTTGACCTCGTCCTGGCTGCCGCCGCGCACCGAATAACGGGTCTCGCCCTTGCCCGCCGAACCGAGCCCGCCAGCGACCGGGATGGGATCGAGAAAGACCCCGGCCTGGGCCATCAACCCCTGCTTGGTGTCGCGCATGGGGATGCGCGCAAACTCGGCGATGCCGATGTTCTGGATGCTGGCGGTGACGTCCTTCTGGATGACCGGGGCCTCGGCGTAGACGGTCACCTCCTTGTCGAGCGCAATCGCCTCATCCACCATCCTGATCCTGAGGTTGGTGGTCAGATCGACCTTGACAGTGACATTTTCGATCACCACAGTCTGGCGGCCGATCATGCTCGCCCGCAGGGTATAGGTTCCGGGGGGCACCTGGAGGATGAAAAACTCGCCGTCCAGATCCGCGGCGGCACCGAGGGAGGTTCCGACGAGAACCACATTGGCCCCGGGCAGAGGCGCACCCGTATCGCGGTCGACAGCAACACCCCTGATCTTGCCGGTCGTGCCGGCTGTGAGCGTGCCGATCACGGCCAGGAGCAGCAACAGCACAGCCTGCGCCACTTTCATTTTTTTCAAAGGGTACCTCCTGACATCAATTCCTATTCCTTGATCCCGCTCATGGTGAATCCCTGAATGAAATATTTCTGGAAAAGGAAGAAAAGCACAATCACCGGCAGCATCATGAGCACGGAGGCGGCCATCAGTACGGCCCACTCCGGCTGCTGCTGCCCGGCGAGCTGACCCAGGCCGAGAGCGAGGGTCCCCTTGGCCTGGTCGGAGAGATAGATCAACGGCGTGAGAAAGTCGTTCCAGGTGAACATGAAGGTCAGAATCGCCACCGTAGCCAGGGCGGGCCTGGCCAGGGGCAGGACCACCCTCCACCAGATGCCGAGCTCGCTGCAGCCGTCGATGCGGGCGGCGTCGAGCAGGCTCGCCGGCACGGTCATGAAGAACTGGCGCATGAGAAAGATATTAAAAGCCCCCCCGCCGAGGAACATCGGCACCGTGAGGGGCTTGAAGGTGTTGAGCCAGCCCAACTCCTTGAAAATGACAAAAATCGGGATCATGGTCACCTGCATCGGCAGCATCATGGTGGCGATGACAAAATAAAAGAGAAAATTCCGCCCGCGCCACTCGATGCAGCCGAAGGCATAGCCCACCAGCGAGCTGGAGAGGACCACCCCTAAGACCGAGATGGCGGTGATGAGGACGGAATTGCGCAGATACTGCCAAAAGGGCATCTTGTCGAGCAGGCGGACATAATTGTCGAACTGGAGCGCGCTCGGCCAGAGGCTGCGCGAAAAGACCTCCGCCTCCGGCTTCAGGGAGGTGAGCAGGATCCAGACGAAGGGCAGGAGGAAAAAGAGGGCGATGGCCGCCATCACTCCGACGATGAGATAATCCTGATGCCTCCGGCCGCTCATTTGCCCACCCCGCCGCTGTAATAGACCCATTTCCTGCTCACCCGGAACTGAATGAGGGTGATAATCCCCGCCAGGATGAAGAGCAGCCAGGCGAGGGCCGAGGCATAGCCCATATCGAAATCGTCAAAGGCCTTGTTATAGAGATAGAGATTGTAAAAGAGGGTGGAATTGAGCGGGCCGCCCTTGGTCATGACGTAGGCCTCGACGAAGACCTGCAGGGAGCCGATGATCTCGAAGATGAACCAGAGAAAGAGCACCGGCGAGATGAAGGGGAGGGTGACGTGGCGGAAGCGCGCCCACCAGCCGCCGCCGTCCATCTCCACCGCCTCATAAAAATGCTTTGGAACATTCTGGATGGCCGCGAGGAAGACCAGCATGCGCCCGCCGCCCAGCGACCAGACGCTCATGAGTATGATCGCCGGCTTGGACCAGCGCGGATCGATCAACCAGAGCGGCCCCTGCAAGCCGAAGAACTGCAGCGTGCTGTTGATGAGCCCGTATTCGGGATTGAGCAGCCACATCCACAGCACCGAGAGGATGACCCCCGAGATGATCGATGGGATGAAATAGATGGTGCGGAAGAGCCTCACCCCGCGCACCGCCTTGCTGACCAGCATCGCCAGCAGCAGCGATCCGACGATGACCAGCGGGGTGCGCACCAGGGTGTAAAAGAGGGTGTTCCAGACCGCGGTGTAGAAATAGTGGTCCTCAAAGAGCAGCTCGCGATAGTTGCGCAGGCCGATGTACTGGGGAATGCGCAGCACATCGTACTGGCAGAGGCTGTACCAGAACGACACCAGGATGGGATAGAGGCCGAAGAGCAGAAAGCCAACAATCCAGGGCGAGGCGAAGAGGTAACCCCACACCGTATTTTTGTTCAATGCTCTCATCAAAACCCCGTGGTTTCCATGCGCGCATCGACATAACGGTCGTACTCGAGCGCCCGGTCAAGAAAGGCCTGGATGGTGCGCTCCGCCTGCCCCAGGGCCTGCTCCGGGCTCATCACTCCGCGCAGGGAGCGCTCGCGCGCCAGCGAGAACTCGCGCCAAAAGATGTCATGCACCAGAGGCACGATCGATTTGGAGCGGGTCTGTTCCATCTGGCGGCTGAAAATGGCCATGTAGCGGTGCATTCCCAGAAAGGCCGAGTCGTTGGCGGCGAAACGGTTGACCGGGAAGAGGGTCTCGTCCCGGCTCATACTCTCGGCCAGCTGGGTCTCGCGGCTGACGACGAATTTCATAAAGGTCCAGGCATCCTCACGGTTCTTCGCCCCGCGCGGGATCGCCAGCCACCAGCTGCCCGCTGACGAGACCGAGGGGCCCTCCCCCCAGGCGGGGATCATCGCCACCCCATAGTCGAGCTCCGGATGGTAACGGGCGATCTGGTCGATGAAGCTGTTGTCGTTGATGAAGAGGGCGACCTTTTCCGCGATGAAGCCCTGCTGGTTGCCATATCCGAAACCGCCCATGAAAGCCGAGACCTCCTCGACCGTGTAGAGGTCGAAAAAGTCGCGTTCCCACTGCAAGGCGCTCACCACCTCGGGGGTGGTCAGATGAACCCGGGTCCCGGCGGGATCGATAAAGCGGGCCCCCTGCTCAAAGGCGATGATGAGCGGGGTCTCGATGGTGCCGTACTGGGGGATGAAGCCCATGCGCACGATGCGGCCGTTCTCCCGCCTGGTCAGCCTGCGGGAGTAGTCCTGAATCTCCTGCCAGTTTGCAGGCGGACGGTCGGGGTCAAGGCCAGCCTCGCGCAGGAGGCGGCGGTTGTAAAAGAGGGCATACGATCCGGTATAGGCCGGCAGGGCATAGGTGCGGCCGCGGTAGCTCATCTCCTGCCAGAGAGAGGGAAAAAACCGGGTGGTGTCGAAATGGTCCCGGGTAATGGCCGGGTCAAGGGCGACCAGGGCCTTGCGCGCCGCCCATTTGGGCACCGGCGTGACCAGATTGACCACATCCGGGGGATCGCCGCTGAGGATGGCGGTGAGGACCTTCTTTTCATGCTCATTCCAGGGGATCGGCGTGCTGACGACACGGATGCTCTCCTGGGCCGCATTGAAGAGCTGGACGCAGGGGGGGATGTTGTCCTTGACCCCGGCGACGAACCAGTAGCGGACCTCCCTCCGGTTGCTGCTCTTTTCCAGGGCCGGCCATAACAGGAGAGCGAGGAGGACGAGTGCGATCAGGAACGCGGCTATTTTTATGGCTCTGATTCTCATCATGCCTTCAGGGCGGTTTGCCTGGGTTTGTTACCTGGATCTCTCAATCTCGATGCTGTAGGTGAAATGAGCGGCGTTGTAATAACCGATATTATACTCGATTGGCCGCCGGCCCGGATCGTAAACGAAGCGTTTGCGAAAAAGCACCGGATCGCCGGCGTGGATGTTGAGCTTGTGCGCCAGGGCCTTGTCCGCAGTCATGGCGCTGATTTCCTCCCGGGAGAGAAAGGCCACGGTATGATATTTTTCTTCGAGGAGATGATAGAGGGGCTGGGAGAAATCCTCCGTGCCTTTGAGGCCGATGCGGGGATGAAACCAGGAGATGAAATAGACCACCGGGCCGTCTTCAATGCCGCGCAGACGCTCGAGTTTGAAGACCGGCTGGTCTTCGGCTGTACTGAAGAAACAGGCGACCTCGGCTGGTGGATTTTCCCGGCTGAGGGTGATATCCAGGTTGCGGAAGGGGATCCCCTTGTCGTTCATCTCCTGGGTGAAGCTGAGCCAGCTGTCGAGGCGGGTGGTGATGCTCTTTTGATCGGCCACCCGGGTGCCGATGCCCTTTTTACGCACCAGCAGCCCGTCATGGACGAGCTGATTGAGGGCCTGGCGGACAGTGTTGCGGGAGATGCCGAAATGCCTGGCCATGTCGACTTCGCGGGGGAGCAGCTTGCCGTTCTGGTACTCCGGCTTGCTGATAAGCTCGCGCAGGATGTCTTCGACCTGGGCGTGAAGGGGCACGGGGCCCTGATGGTCAAGCCTGTTCACCATCGCACTTTCCTGTGCTGACTGCATATGTTCAGACATATGTTCAGAGGAAGCTATTCTTTTTTCAGCACAAATGCAAGCGAATTCGCTCGGGTTGAGGGCTTTTTCTCCTTCACGGGCAGGTGAGCGTGCAGGAAGACCCTGGCTGCAGATCCGCTCTGTCTGTGGAAATGAGATAATCGACTGCTGCCGACACAGCACGGGCTATTGGGTTCACCACATGAATGCGACCCCGCGTTTGCCCAGGATGTAATCATCAAAGAGCAGCTGCCCCGCTTTGTCAGCCAGACCCTGACAAACATGCAATGGCAGCAAATGCTCTTCGCGAGGATGACAATAGCGGGCGGAGGGGGCCTGCTGCCAGCTGATCAGCCGCTCTTCACGCTCCACCTGCGAGAGCGTCGTGCTGCAGACGGTTTCGATCAGCCAGTTTTGAAAGGCGTCATTGGCCGGATCAGCATCCTGCCCCCCCTGCCATGAAAACGCCCTCATGTTATGAAAAGAGAAGCCGGAGCCAACCACCAGGGTATTTTCCCCAACTGCTCGCTGCAAGGCCTTGCCAAGAGCGAGATGCGCGGCTGGATCAAGTCCCTGCAATAACGAGAGCTGCAGGACCGGAATATCGGCATGCGGATACATCAGTTTCAGCGGAATAAATACGCCATGGTCAAGTCCCCGCACAGTATCGCTGCGCGCCCGGATGCCCTTGCTGTTCAGCGCCTCGACCAGCCTGTTCGCAAGAACCGGACTGCCCGTGGCGGGATAGGTGAGCTGGTAGGCGGCATCGGGAAAACCGTAATAATCGAAGAAGAGGGGCGGATTTTGTGCACCGGTCAGCGTTGCTGCCTCTTCTTCCCAGTGAGCGCTGACCACGATGATAGCCTCCGGCTTGTGTAATTTTGCTGGCAGCTGCAGCATAAAATCCACCATCGCCTGGTGACTGACGTCGCCCAGGATGGGCAAGGGGCCGCCGCCGTGGGAGAAGTAAATGATCTGGAGATGACCTTGAGAATCAATTTGACTGGACATGATTTCCTTTCTTTTTATTAATCCGCCCAGGTGCAAGTGCACTTTTACGGAGCAGTTTGTTGCCGCAAAATTTTCTCAATCTTCTTTAGTTTTGTGAGTTGATCGATCAGCTTGTCCAGGAAGCGACTTTTTTGCTTCGTCATTTCTCCCTGGTGGCGTCTCCTATTTTTGCGCGCCCGGGATGGCATCCCCGGCACCAGCGCGGCCTTGCTTTACCATGGCAGTAATAGCCATTTAAATATATCTTTCCATTGGTACGAGGTCAAGTACTTTTTTGACTCGCGCCGCTGTCCGGGGGCGTTTTATTTTTTAAGCAGGGTACGCTGCGCCAGGAGTCAAGTGGAATCCAGATTTCGGGGGTACCCCCCGTTGCCTCATAATAAAATGTAACCGAAATCCTTTTTATAGGAGAGACACAAATAATATAGAGCTGGTGAAGCGAAAGAGTAACATCTTTGAATGGCGCCCCAGAGCTTCCAGGAAGGGAGATGGCAATAGTGATCCAAGAGCCTGATCTTTGGAATAGGTAGATTTTTATCATTTGGTGTCATGACCAGCACTCAGTATTATTGCAGGGCGACTTTTTGGATTTGTTTTATCTTTTCAGCAATAGCATTTCTCAATTCGACGGGATTCAGAGATTCAAATTGCGCTTTTAATTGGTTTTTCCGTTTTTCACAGAACTCAGGACAAGCCTTAAGCCGCTGATATGGCGTGCGCGGTTGATCATACTTTTTAGTGGTCCTGGAGCCTTGCCGAATTTTATCGAGCAGTTTGACATAGGGTATAAAGAAGTTTAGCAGGAGTCGCCATTCATTTTCGTAGAGATCATTAAGCATTCCAACCAGTTCGGGTTTACCAAAGCGGGCATAGCCGAGTAACTGTCTGATATGCGTCCAGTTTTTTTGTTCGATATGGGCGTTGTCATTTTTATAATAGGGTCTGGATCTGGTAAAGTTCACCGGTCTTTTCCGGTTGAGATAATGTTTTTGGATAGGCCAATTTAAGAATTCGGAGCCATTATCGCAATCAAAACCACGAAGATCAAAGGGGAGTCTTTTGTTTATATTTATCAGGCCTTTAAGGACGCCTGTTTCGCCTTTTCCCCAGATCGCAAATTGTTCGGTCCATTGGGTGGCGATATCCACGCAATTTATGGTATAGACAAAACTACCCATTACGGAAGAGCC
>Ga0302250_1000381_pt1 | contig 45397 bp, 43 predicted proteins | sample AAG_RA_Asp_MG_FD_193536 | JGI IMG/M metagenome (GOLD analysis project Ga0302250, IMG submission 193536) | Enriched activated sludge microbial communities from anaerobic digester in WTTP, New Holstein, Wisconsin, United States - AAG_RA_Asp | ecosystem: Engineered > Bioreactor > Anaerobic >...
GGATGATCGGCGATAAAACAAGTGATATAGAAGCCGCAAAGGGTGCGAAGATAGAAAACACGATCTTTCTTGGTGAAGATCAAAACAGTGGGGCTAAATATTGCGTTAATTTAGTTTTGGATACAATTAAATTTATTAGCTAATCTATTAAAGTATAGTTTAAACTTAATTGTATAGGGTAATACCACCATGAGTATTAGTTGCGTATCAAAACCACGTATTTTAGTTGTTGGAGATGTGATGTTGGATCATTACCTATGGGGTAAATGTGAACGCATCTCTCCTGAAGCTCCTGTTCAAGTAGTCGACATACAACGTGAAAGTACGGTACTTGGCGGTGCGGGAAATGTTGCTAGTAACCTTATTAGCTTAGGCTCTCATGTTTCTGTAATTAGTGTTGTTGGGGATGATTCAAATGGTAAAGAACTTCTTGATATCCTTTATAGTCAAGGTGCTTCTATTCAAGGAATCGTTGTTCAAGAAGGGCGTAAAACGAGTAAAAAAAGTCGTGTTATTGCTTCACACCAGCAAGTAGTTCGTTATGATAGTGAATCTAAAGAGTACATTACATCATCATGTGAAGAAGAACTTTTAGTGCGTTTTAATGATGCACTTGCATCTTTTGATTTAGTAATTTTATCAGATTATGGTAAAGGTGTTTTGACTCCTTATGTAACTAGAGAGATTATTGCTTTTGCAAAAAAACAACACATACCTATTTTAGTTGATCCTAAAGGCGTAGATTATAGTAAATACAGTGGAGCCACACTTATTACGCCCAATAAAAAAGAGGCAAGTATTGCTACAAAAATAGAAATAATTGATGATGCAAGTTTACAAAAAGCAGGATATTTTCTCAAAGAAAGCTTGGGTTTAGAATATGCCATCATTACACTCTCTGAAGATGGTATAGCAGTTTTTGGCAGAGATTTTATCAAAATGCCAACTGTTGCGCGTGAAGTTTATGATGTAACAGGTGCAGGCGATACGGTTTTAGCTGCATTGGGATATGCTCTTGCAAGTGGAGCATCTATCCAAGAAGCTGCGTCATTTGCAAATTCTGCTGCAGCTGTTGTGGTTGGAAAACTAGGAAGTGCAACCGTAACTTTAGATGAAGTTGATGCGTATGAACATAGCTTAAGGGCAGCTACGGCAGAGAGTAAATTCAAAACAAAACAAGAGATGATACATCTTTTACAAACCAAGAAAAACCAAAAAATTGTCTTTACCAATGGTTGTTTTGACATCTTGCATGTGGGGCATGTGAAGTATCTTGAAGTGGCAAAAAGTTTTGGTGATATGCTTATTGTTGGGCTGAATGCGGATAATTCGATTAAGCGTCTTAAAGGTGAAAGCCGCCCTATTAATCCACTCGAAGATAGAGCGTATATCTTAGCAAGTCTCGAATCGGTCAGTTATGTGGTTCCTTTTGAAGAAGATACGCCATTTGATCTTATCTCAGCTATTAAGCCTGATATCTTGGTTAAAGGGGCTGATTATGAAGGGAAAGTGGTTGTTGGAAGTGATATTGCTAAAGAAGTACGACTTGTTCAGTTTGTAGAAGGCAAAAGTACAACAAAGATTATTGAGAGGGCTCAACAAAAATGATGGAAATGATACAATGTGAGATGCTCTCACATCAGGCTGTTATTGCTAAAACCATAGAGAGTTTACAAAGTCATGTCTATACCGCGTGCATCATAGCAACAGAAGCACTGAAAAATGGTCATAAAATCCTTTTGTGTGGCAATGGTGGCAGTGCGGCGGATGCACAACATATTGCTGCAGAACTCAGCGGACGTTATAAAAGTGAAAGACGCGGGCTTGCTGGCATTGCATTAACTACAGATACCTCTGTTCTTACAGCTGTTGGCAATGACTTTGGGTTTGATCGTATTTTTGATCGTCAAATTGAAGCATTGGCTCGAGAGGGAGATGTACTCATTGGTATCTCAACCAGTGGGCATAGTAAAAATGTTGTAAGAGCACTAAGCCTCGCGCGTAATATGGGATGCCGAACCATAGGTTTAAGTGGACGCGATGGTGGTGTCATGAGTGAATTTTGTGATATCAATATTATTGTGCCTAGCGAGGATACTGCACGTATTCAAGAGATGCACATTATGATTGGGCATATTTTGTGTCAAGCGATCGATACGTGGTCGCAAACAAATAAGGAGTAAGAATTAGATGTTTTCAATTGTCATACCTGTTTATAATGAAGAAGATTCTTTAGTAGAATTGGTTGATCGTATTCATACTGCGACCAAAGCGTTGGAAAAACCTTTTGAAATACTGTTTGTGAATGATGGCAGTACGGATAAAAGCCAACAGGTCATTGAAGCATTAAGCGCGCAATATTCATATATTCGTTTTATTACCTTTCGTAAAAATTTTGGAAAATCAGCAGCGCTGAGTGCAGGTTTTAAACATGTAAAATATCGTATTGTTTTTACAATGGATGCTGACTTACAAGATGATCCTATGGAAATTCCTCGCTTTTTAGAAGAGATTGAAAATGGTTATGATTTGGTCACAGGCTGGAAAGAAAATAGGCTAGATCCTAAGGAAAAAACAATTCCTTCTAAACTTTTTAATGCGATGACTTCTAAGATGAGTGGACTTAAACTTAACGACTATAACTGTGGGTTTAAATGTTATAAAAAAGAGGTTTTAGAAGAGATTGATCTTTATGGGGAATTACACCGATTTGTTCCTTTTTTAGCGCATAAAAAAGGTTTTAAAGTAAAAGAAATTCCAGTCTTGCATCATGAAAGAAAACATGGTGTTTCAAAATTTGGTTTAGAACGATATGCAAGAGGATTTTTTGATCTTTTAACTGTTATCTTTATTACCAATTATATTAATCGTCCAATGCATCTTTTTGGAGGAATTGGAACCCTCTTTTTTATCGCAGGATTAGCAATCTTTAGTTATCTCTTTTTTGGCCGTTGGATTTTTGGTGAATCAATTGGCTCAAGCCCTTTATTTGCTATTACGATTTTTCTTTTAGGTGCTGGAGTACAAATCTTTATAGTTGGAATGCTCTCAGAATTAATCGTTCACAATAAAGAGCGTGATAAGAAAAAAAGCTACTCAATACAGAAGAGTAACATTGAAAATCATTAAATTTTTAACAACGTCTGTCCTTGCAACAAGTATTGATTTTCTTTTTTACACAGGACTTCTTTTTATTTTTACACCTGTTGTTGCACATTTTTGTAGTGCAACAACAGGGATGATCCTTAATTTTATACTTCAGCGTAAATTTGTTTTTAATGTTAGACGAGGTCTAAAGAGTTCATTTCTACTTTCACTTTTATTTTCGGTAGGAGGCGTTTTTTTAGGTGCGGGTATTATTTATTTTTTGATGAAGCTAGCATTTTTTGCAGAACATCCACTCATTGCTAAAATGATAGCAATTGGCGTCGTCTTTTTTTACAATTATGAAACCAAAAAAATAGCATTTGGAGATAGATAAATATGATAAGTTTTATAACACAACGGTTTCCTTTTTTTATTGTAGGATATTTTGTTTTACAGATTATTATTCGTTTGCTAACAACTAATATTGCAGTGCTTGATGAGTCTGAACAGATTATGCTTTCTCAGTATTTTAGTTTGGGTTACAATGAACAACCACCACTTTATACATGGATACAGATGGGTCTTTTTAGACTAACGGGTATCTCTATTTTTGGACTTTCATTATTAAAAAATACACTATTATGTCTAACATATTTGTTTATCTATCAATTAGGTCTATTATTGCTAGAAGATAAACTCAAAGCAGCACTTAGTGCATTCTCTCTTTTTTTACTCCCTCAAATGGTATGGGATGCGCAGATTGATCAAACTCATACAGTTTTTTTAACAACAGCAACAGCTATTACGGTGTATCTATTTTTTTATATCGTAAAAAAAGACGTTTCTTGGATTTATTTTTTCTTCTTTGGACTAAGTTCTGGAATAGGGCTTTTAGCTAAATACAATTTTATTTTAGTTCTAATTGCATTAGGAGGAGTAGCTCTATACATTCCTACGTATCGCAAAGCATTTTATAAAAAGGCACTTTTTATTTCTATATTTGTTGCTTTTTGTATAGTGCTACCACATTTTTTATGGTTTATATCTCACCTTGATGTTGCAACTAATCGCACCATTGAGCGTATGAGTGCAGGGCATACGACAAGTGCTTTTGTCAATTTTGCTAAAGGAAGCGGAGATCTTCTTCTTTCTATTATCGCTTTTTTATCGCCATTTTGGCTCTTCTTCGTTCTTTTTTTTAGAAAAGAGTTTGCATGGAAGTTCAATACGCAGACTAAGGCATTGATAGCATATGGTGTTGTCATTTTTGCTTTATTATTCGCGATGGTGGCACTGAGTGGTACAACTCATATTAAAGAGCGTTGGTTACAGCCGTATTTAGTCATTGTACCACTTTTTTTATTTTCTCAAGTGGTCAACATTGATATAAAATTGAGTCGCCGTTTTATAATTTTGTCGCTCATTGCTCCTATTATTGTTGCATCGGTGGTTTTAGTCCGTCCTTGGCTGATTGATGTACGTGGCAAACCAACGCGTGCAAGTTATCCTTTTGAACAGGTGACTTATGCAATGAAAGATAAATTGTCCCACATTGAAAGAAATTTAATATATGCCGAAGATAAATACATCGGTGGAAATCTTAAACTTTTCTTTCCAGAAGCTACTGTTATTACACCTTCTTTACCTAATCAACCTTATGAATTGAGTAAAAATATCATTCTTTTTTGGGAAACAGAAAAGCCAAGTGCTTTTATAGAAATATTAACTACTAGTGGATATATATGCGAAGAATATCACCAAAGTATTGCTTTTCAAAAGTCTAAGAAACTTTTTTACGAAGCGATGATGATGTTGTGCAAAAAAGAAGAATAAAAAGTTCATTGGTTTTTTAGAGAGATTAGAGTTAAATACCAAATAAGTTGAAAATAAAAATGGAGAATAAATGAATTTAATACGAAATCATTTAACAGAATATTTAATTTATCTTTTATCGCTTGCATTTTTTGCAGGCAAAACATATCAGATTGTGACAGCACTTGTTATTGTTTCTTTCTTTGTTGACGTAATACGTTTTAAACGTTGGTATGTTTTTAAAGATACACTTTTTATTATCTTTAGTCTGTGGTGTACCTATCTTTTTATCAGTGCACTTTGGGCTGTTAACCCCTCATTCTCCATGACAGGAGCATTGCAACTTTTTGCATGGTGTTCGCTTTATTTGGCAATTCGTTTTACCTTTGTAACAAAAAAGCAAATTGAGACTTTTATCAAACTGCAAGCGTGTGTTGTGCTATTTGTTGCATTTAACTCTCTCCTTCAATTTTTTGTTGGTTACAACTTATTTGGAATACCGCTTGAGGGATCTCGCGTTTCTGATTTATTCAATGAGCGCAGAACTATTGGACATCTTTTACCTGTCTGGATTGGACTTTTTGGTGCAATGCTTGCATTTACCGGGCATACAAAGCGTACGTACCTTTTATACACACTTGCATTATTGGGTCTTTTAATAACCTTGCCACTTACAGGTACTCGTGGTCCTTTGGTGATTTTAGCGATTTTCTTACCTTTGATTGCATGGATGAGTCCTTATCGTAAATGGGCATTTATGGCTTTAGGTGGTTTACTCATTGCTGTTGTATGTATTATTGCAGTAACACCTACATTACAGCAAAGACTAGCAACACTTTCTAATCCATTTGAAGATCAAAGACATACGCGTATTCCTATTTGGCTCACAGCGCTTGAGGAGTTTAAAGATAATCCTATTTTAGGTGTTGGTTTTCATAATTATCGATATCGCGTGTTTGATTATTACGAGGACTCTTTTGAAAGTGTTGAAATTAACCGTGAAACTGGAAATTATGCATATCATGCGCATAGTCCATGGCTTGATATTTTATCGGAACAAGGCTTGGTAGGAATTTGTTTTGCCCTTGCGATGCTTGCAACTATCGCTTTAAGTGCGTATCGATCAGGTGCGAATGTTCTTATCGGAAGTATGGGGGTTTGGTATGCTTTCTCATTGCTCAATAGTACGTTTACCATTTCTAGTGGAAGATGGTCTTATTTTATGATTTTATCAATTAGCTTTTTTGTCATTATCCTAAATTACAAAAAAGCAATCGACGAGAAACCTTAATTCAGATACGATTCTAATTCTTTCAGTGCAGGCGTAATATCTATAGCGTCAAAATATGCATCAACCTCTTGTCTATTTTTGATAGGAGGTTTTCCTTCTTTGTAAAATACTTTATCATAAATCGCTGTTGACCATGGTCCGAATGGCTTGGCATAAATCCAGCTGGTTGGTCCAAAAATACCAATACTTGGGGTTTTTTGTACACTTGAAATATGTAAGGATGCTGAATCTGTTGAAATGGTCAAAAAGGCATTGGTTAGGACGTCTTTGAGTTCTAGGAGTGATGTTTTTCCTGCAAGTACAGTATTTGGATACGTAATTGCATTAGCAACTTCTTCAATATAAGCACATTCTGCTTTTTCTCCTGTAAGAATGAAGGGAAGCTGGAATTTTTCATACGCTATATTAGCGATTTCTTGCCACTTAGAAATTGGCAAACGTTTTGAAGTCCATTTTGGGCTTGATCCACAGTTTAAAACAATGTAGGTTTTCTCTTTTCTTTGAAACGGTAAAAAATCAAATGTGATACCCAATTGTGCCAAAATAGAGTAGATGTCCACATGATACACAGACTGTTCTGCAATGTAAGGCTTTAGAGAATTAGGTATCGATACAATTTTAAAGTCTTTTGCATAGTTACTAATACGTTTAGCTCTTGCAAAAAAAGAGAGAAATTTGCTGCGGTCATTGCCTTGCATATCCACAAAATAATCAAATTGATTCCAAAATTTTGGAATAGTGGCTAAGAGGTGGTGAATTTTTTTTGATTTTAATACAATGAAATCAGCAATATAAGGAGATGTCTTATAGTACTCATATCCTAAGAGGGATGTAAAAAGAGTGATCTTATGCTTTTTTGCCAATGAAGGTAAAAAAGGCTCGATTTGGGCTAAATCTCCAAGTGCACTAAACTTTAAAAGGCAGAGCTTTTTCATCGATTACGCCCCTTGAGTATTTTCAGTTTGAAATCAAAAAAACTTTGTCGTCCGCTAATAATGACACGAGGAACTTCGTAGTGGTTTTCTTCTTTCCACTCGCTGTATTTTGGGACAGTTGTTACAGCGCTACTATATCCATGTTGTTGCACAAGTTCAATCGATGCTTGATCATAAAAGCCAAAAGGATATGCAAAACTCTTGCATGTAATACCATAGTGCTTTTCAATGAGTTCTTTTGATTTTGCAATCTCTTGCTCTTTATCCTCTAGGGAAAGAGTAGGAAGATTCACATGGTGCATGGTATGGCTTCCAATATCTATTAAGCCAGAATGAATCATCTCATGTACCATCTCATGGCTTAGCATTGCTTCATTGTTAAGTTCATCACTGCTTATTTTGGTGTCTTTATCGGTTGCCCAATCGCGATTAAAACGTTCCGTTACAATGTAGATAGTCGCTTTCATGTTATAACGTTTTAATAAAGGAAAAGCATGGATATAGTTATCGGCATAGCCATCATCAAAAGTGAGTACAACAGTTTTAGAAGGAACGTTTTGGCATACAGAGAGTTCTGCCATGCTCATCGTATGCCAACCGTTTTTATGTAACCATTGAAGTTGCTTTTCAAATACTTCTGGCGTAACGCGTAAGCGATTGAATTTAGACCTATTTTTAGGAAGATGGGGGGTAATCATATGGTACATCAAAACTCTTGGATAAGAAAAATCTACATTAGCTCTCCACCAAGCATGACGTAATGAAAAATAGACAATGCATGCAGCCAAGATAATCAAAAAAGCGAGTGCTAAAATATCCATTAGGAACGTTCCTTTAAGATTTTTTCATAGTAAGTGTTGTACGCTAAAACAATGTTTTCAAGGATCAGTGAAGGCTGATGTTTCTGTTTCAACGTATCAAATTGAGTGTGATACGTTTTGTAGTTCTTAAAAATATCCTCGATTTTTTGCTGTATATTTTCTTGTTCCATTAAAAATGCTTCATCAAGAATCTCTGTAGCGCCACTGACTTTGGTCGAAATAAGCACAGGAGCATAAAAAAGTGCTTCCACCATAACGACACTAAAACCTTCACTGTGAGAGCTAATAACAATTAGATCACTTTGGTTCATAACTGAGGCAATATCGCTTTGAAAACCTTCAAAGATGACTTTATCGGTGATGTTTAGTTCTTGCGAGAGTGATTCTAAAGCATCTCGTTCTTTACCTTCTCCCACAATGTGGAGCTTGAAATCAAACGAGAGTTTTGAACACGCTTTTATCAAAAGATCATAGGCTTTTATTTTATCAAGCCTTCCAATAGCATAGATATAAAAAGGCTCTTGTGGATGGGCAATAGGTGGTATTGATTTAGGTGTAATTCCATTGTAAATAACTGTCGCACGAGCAGGTACAATACTGTTTTGTACATCTTGTGAAACAGCAGTAACGTGGCAAATTGTATTAAAAATTCTACCTTTTCTGGCATTGTGTTTGGTAGCTACATGTAAAGCAGAAATGAAATGGCGAATTATATAAATCATCTCAGTGGCTTTCGCGCTATGGGTGTGAATGATATGAGGCTTTTTACGAATAAAAAACCATAGAAGCTCAAGATAGAGCAGAGGGTTAAATCTGGAGCTAAAATGTAAATAGGTAATAGGAATAGATGGATCAATTTGATGTGCTAGTTGACTTTTGGAAAGCAGTAAAAGCTCAATGTCTATACCATTTTTAAACATAGCATTGCTGAGTGATGCGACCATGTTTTCAGCACCACCTCTGCCTTGTGAGGCAATGAATTGGATAACTTTCACTCAAATGCCCTATAAATAGCTACGTTTTTGTCAACCATCTGATCTAATGAAAAATGGGTTTTAGCAAAGGCTTTTATAAGCTCTCTATTAAAAGAATAATCACTTAATGATTTTTGCATAAGCTTGGCTAGTTCATGGTGGTTTTTTGGCTCAAAAAAGAAACCTGTTTGTCCTTCTATCACATAATCCATTGTTGCGCCAATAGGCGTTGCCAAAAGCGGTATACCCATCGCAAGGCTTTCGACATTAGCTCGTCCAAATGTTTCAGGTTTTGTTGACGCGGATATGGTAAGATCTGCAAGCGAGTAGAGCTCTTTCATTTTTGCCTGGCTGCCTAAAAAGACAATATCTTCAGCATATTCTGAGTTGGTTACTAAGGTTTGAAGCTCTTTATAATACGACACACGCTTAGGATCAATGCCTCCTACAAAAAAGAGCTTAATGTCATTGCGTTGGGAACGAAGTTCTAAAAAGGCACGAATGGTTGTTGCTTGGTCTTTCCAATGCGTAATGCGCGCTACATGTAAAATAACGTGCTTGTCGGCTAAATGATGCTTTTGTTTGAATGTTTTTATAAACTGAGTATCGAGTGCTTCCGTATTGAAATAGTTAAAATCGATTCCGCGTGGGATAATATGGATTTTAGTGGCATCTGCATGGAAATGTTTAACGATATGTTCAACTAAAAACGAGCTTGCACAGATGATTTGATCGGCTTTAACCATGATCGCACTGTATTTATTAACCGAGTTAAAGCCGTGGACTGTTGAAATAACAGGAAAATGTAAGCATTTGTTAGCAAAAAAAACCATCCAAGCAGGTACGCGACTTCTTACATGTAAAAGGTCGGGCTTGATTTTTTGAAGGGTTTGGTAGAGTTTCCAGATGCGCCATGGGGCACTCAAAATATTTTTGGAACAAACATCAATCTTTACATGTAAAGCCCCTTCATGTTCTAATTGTGCGACTAATTTTCCACCGTTGCTGATGATGACACTCTCAAATCCTAGCTTGACCAGCTCACGTGAAAGCTCAACAACACCACGCTCAACGCCGCCTTCATTCAGTTCTGGAATGAGTTGAACGATTTTCATAGTTTGACCTTTTTCGCATACTGTTTAAAGTCAATTTTGCGATTATAGTGGGCAAGTGTACCATTAAAAAGATGCAAATAACCTTCTTTTTCAAGGTTTTGTGCCATGGTGAAAAATTTGTTCTTTTTGATGTCACTCAGTGGCAAAATCTCAACAGATGAAGTTCCATAACTGATTGCTTCGCTGATCATTGAGGTTGAGTCTATGGTAATGAAAACGACCTCACAGCGGGCCAGGAAATCAGCAATAGGATTAATCCTGTTTTGTGAGAAAATGACGCTGTATGAAAAAGGGTAACATGCAATGAGCTCTTCAATCTCCTTAGATGTCCTAGGTGAAGTTGTTATGGCAATTTCATAGCTTTGAAATGTTTGAAAGATGAAGTCTAGTTGAGTCTTCAAGCGTTCTTTATCCATTACAAAAAGGGAATTGTTCCCACCAATAATGAGACCAATCGCTTTTTTTTGCGGCGTGAATAGACCTTTGGGTTCTACGTAGCTAAAATTAGCGGGAAGCTCTATGATATTATCTTGTTTAGGCGGGGTGTCATGACTTTGGGCAAAGATAAGATCAAAATCATAGCGGTAACTTTGAGGAAGCATCATTGCAACAGATTTAATGCCAAGTTTTTTGGAGACTGTTTTAGTAGCATAGTATGTACTTGAACCAGCTGAAACGATGAGGTCAAATGGTGTTTCAGGGAGGCTTTTTATATGAAAGAGTTTTGGTGTGTAAATCTTGCATTTGTCGAACGCGTAAGAGAGTAATTTACAGATTTTGTACCTAAAATTTACGGGAATAATCTCATAATGTGCGTTAAGGTGTTTTGCAAAAGCTATGGATTGGTTGAGATGTCCCATACGGCCATCGCTTAAAATGAGGATGTTCACTAAGCAATTCTCCAACGATCGTGCATCCAAAACCATTGCTCTGGGTAAGCTCTGACAACTTCTTCAATAATCGTATTATAATGTTGTGTTAGCCGTACAATTTTCTCTTCATCACTCAGTGTCTCAGGCAAAGAAAGTTCGGCATTGGACCCTACAATAAGCTTATATTTTCCGCTTGCTTGACGTGCCATAAATAAAAGGACAACAGAAGGATTATAACGGAGTTTTAAAAGGGCTGTTGACGTAACTGTATCGGCAGGATTTCCAAAAAAGTCTACCTTAATGCTATTTGCACCACCTGCTTTCTGATCAATTAGCATTCCAGCAATGCCTTTTTTCTTCAATGTTTTTACAATGGCGCTGATGGCTTGATCTTTATATGCCAACATGTTGCCATAGAGTTTTCGAAATGGTAGAGTTAGTTTTTCTTCAATTAGTGTATTATTGCCTTTTCGTCCAATAACAAGAACAGGATGGCCATGCTTAGCAAAAAAATGTGCTAATAATTCCCAATTACCAAAATGAGCGGTAAGAAATAAAATACCATTTTCCTTGTTGGCTAATGCAGTATTCATATCATAGATAGTTTGATCGTAATCTTCGACCATTTCATCAATGTTGATGCGTTGTTGCATCATTAAAAAGATTTCAGCAACTAAAATTCCTACACTTTCGTAGATTTTCTTAGCCAAAATGAGACGTTCATGCTCATTTTTACCGATATGTGCACGCTCTAAGTTGGTAAGAGTGATATATCTACGCTTAGGATCTAAACGAAAAATGAGTGCTGCTAAGCCTTTACATAACGCATAAATACATTGTGTCGGTAATAATCTGGTGAAGAGTAATACAGTTTTTACAATATAATACTCTAAAAAAATTCTCATCTCATCACTTTCAAAATAGAATTAAGTTAATATTGTATCTAAAATGAGCCAAAGAGGTACTTAATGATCTGTGTGTTTGACGTAGAGACCATCCCTGATACCAAGCTGATTCGAAATGTTCTGCATCTTGAAGGAGAAGATCTTGAAATTTCTCTTTTAGCGATGAAAGAACAAGAAAAAAAAACAGGGAGCAGTTTTTTGCCCATCTCTTTTCATAAAATTGTGGCGATTTCAGCTGTCATTGCCGATGATTTTGGCATCTTCCGCAAAGTGAGCAGCATTGAGGGAAAGAATGAATATGAGATGATTAAAAATTTTCTAGGTTTCATTAATAAACACAATCCCAAGTTAATTAGTTTTAATGGCAGAAGTTTTGATATGCCGCTTCTCATGCTTCGAGCCATGCAGTACAACCTTACATGCCATGCTTATTTTGAAGTTGAAAATAAAGAGCTGAATAAGAACAAATGGGAAAATTATCGTTCTCGTTACAGTGACCGTTTTCACGTGGATTTGTTAGATCATCTGTGTGAGTTTGGAGCTGTTCGGGGAATGAAGTTAGATCATGTTTGTTCTATGGTTGGACTTCCTGGAAAGTATGATGTCCATGGTGATCAGGTGATGGAGCTGTATTATGCGGGCGAAATAGAGGTTATCAAGGAGTATTGCGAGAGTGATGTGCTCAACACATACTGGCTATTTTTGAAGTATGAACTCTTAAAAGGAAATCTCATTATAGAGGATTATCAGCGTGCATTAGCTACAATGCAAGAAAATTTGCGTTCCGATAAGTCCTATACGGACGTCTTTGGTATCGCAATCGAAGAAGAATTATACAAGGAGAACCATTGAAAACGATATTTAGAGAGTATGACATCAGAGGTATCTACGAGAAAGAGCTTAACGAACAAACAGTAAAACTCATTGGTTATTTTTTAGGAAAACAGATTGCAAAAGTGGGCAAAACAGTTGCGATTGGTTATGACGCGCGTTCTCACTCACCGATTTTATGTGAGTATCTTACAAGTGGTTTAAATAAAGCTGGTTGCAAAGTGCTTACGATGGGACTCGTTGCGACGCCTGTCAATTACTTTAGTAACTTTCAAGAATTTGATGGCGTAACGCCTAATGCTTCGATTATGATTACAGGTTCTCACAATCCAAGTGAGTATAATGGTTTCAAAATCACCATCGATAAAAAGCCTTTCTTTGGTGAAGATATTTATGCGCTTGGTCGTGAGATTATGCAAAATTATGACATGGAAATAGAGGATGATTTAAGCTCTACATTTATCAATGCAAAAGAGCGCTATATTGCTTATCTTGTAAAAGAGTTTGACCATCTAAAAGGCTTTAATCAACCATTTGTCTATGACTGTGGTAACGGTGTGGCTGGCGTTGTCGTTCAAGATGTTTTCAAAGCACTGAACTTTACCTGCAAAGGTTTATACACTGATCCAGATGGTACGTTCCCAAATCACCATCCTGATCCAACCGTAGAAAAAAATCTCAAAGACATTAAAAAAGAGCTTGAAGGTGATTATGCCCTTGGGTTTGCATATGATGGTGATGCCGATAGAATTGCCTTTTTGACAAAGCATAACAATGTCAAAGGCGACATCATGGCGATTCTTTTCTCAAGTGCTATGAAAAACCCAACGGTTATTGGTGAAGTGAAATGTTCTCAAGTCATGTACGATGAGATCAACAAGCGTGGCAAGGCAATTATGTACAAAACAGGTCACAGTAACCTCAAAGTGATGATTGCCAAAACGAATGCCGATTTTGCGGCAGAAGTGAGCGGACATCTCTTCTTTAATGATCGTTATTTTGGTTATGATGACGCTATTTATGCAACACTCCGTATGATTGAAATGGTAAAAAATGGTTTAGATGTTGACGCGGAAATTGCAAAATTGCCAGTGGTTTACTCTACAGAAGAATTAAAAGTGGAAACCAATGAAAACGACAAGTTCCCTCTTGTTGAAAAAGTAAAAGAGCTTTTGAAAAATCCTCCAAAAGATTTTCCTGCTATTAAAGAGATTGTTGATGTTGATGGCGTTAGGGTTATCTTTAATGATGGTTGGGGGTTAGTGCGAGCAAGTAATACAACACCAGTGTTGGTAACACGTTTTGAATCTACCAATGCTGATAATGCGAAATTGTATGAGAAAAAACTCAATGAGCTTATCGCATGCGCTAAAGCAGAGCTTCACTAACATGAAAGGGATCATCTTAGCAGGAGGAAGCGGTACAAGGCTTTATCCTGTAACTCAAACTATTAGTAAGCAACTTTTACCAATTTACGATAAACCGATGATCTATTACCCACTTTCTGTGTTGATGCTAGCGGGTATCCGTGAAGTTTTAATTATTTCAACACCTCAAGACATCGGTAAATTTGAAGCACTGTTAGGTGATGGTTCTCATTGGGGTATCTCACTTTCCTATAAAATTCAACCCAGTCCAGATGGATTAGCGCAAGCATTTATCTTAGGGGAAGAATTTATTGGTGATGATAATGTCTGTTTGATTTTAGGTGATAACATCTTCTATGGACAAGGATTTACCCCACTACTTCAAAGTTCAGCTAAACTTGAAAAAGGTGCGATTGTTTTTGGTTATCAAGTGAAAGACCCTCAACGTTTTGGTGTGGTAGAATTTGATGAAAATCAAAAAGCAATTAGTATCGAAGAAAAACCTCAAAATCCAAAGTCGCCTTTTGCGGTTACAGGACTTTATTTCTACGATAATGATGTCGTTAAAATTGCTAAAGCAGTCAAACCTTCACATAGGGGTGAGCTTGAGATTACGGATGTGAATGACGCTTATCTCAAACGAGGTGATTTACAGGTTGAGGTTTTGGGGCGTGGTTTTGCATGGCTTGATACAGGCACTCATGATAGTTTACTTGAAGCAGGTATGTTTGTACAAACCATTGAAAAACGCCAAAGTTTTAAAATCGCTTGTTTGGAAGAGATCGCTTATAACTCTGGCTGGATCACTAAAGAGCAGGTTCTTGAAATTGCAAAACCACTGAGTAAAAATGGTTATGGCGAATACCTAAAGGATTTGGTTAAATGAGTAAGAAGCATATTTTAGTCACAGGCTGTGCCGGATTTATTGGCTCTAATTTCGTGCCTTATTTTTTAGAGCAACATCCTGATTATCATCTGGTCAATCTCGATCTTCTAACATACGCTGGTAATTTAGACAATCTGAGCGAAGTTGAAAATAGTGAGCGCTATACCTTTGTTCAAGGAGATATTTGCGACAGAGCTCTGGTTGAGTCTATTTTTGAAGATTATGATATTAGGGGCGTCATCCACTTTGCGGCAGAGTCTCACGTAGATAATTCTATTAAAAATCCAGGGGTTTTTATTGAGACCAATGTCAATGGAACATTTACACTTATTGATGTTGCTTATAAATATTGGATGGAAAAGCCTTTTGTGCTTTTAGAAGGGTATGAAGAGTGCCGTTTTCATCATATTTCAACCGATGAGGTTTATGGAACACTGGGTGCTACAGGACTTTTTACGGAGAGTACCTGTTATGCGCCAAATTCTCCTTATTCAGCCAGTAAAGCGGGCAGCGATATGATTGTACGAGCGTATCATCATACGTATGGGATGAATACAGTTATTACAAATTGTTCCAATAACTATGGACCAAAACAGCATGATGAAAAACTCATTCCGACCATTATACGAAAAGCACTGAGTCATCAAAAAATTCCTATTTATGGTGATGGTAAAAATATTCGTGATTGGTTGTATGTGTTAGATCATTGTAAAGGGATTGACCTTGTTTATCATGAGGGAAATTCAGGTGAAACCTATAACATTGGTGGAAGAAATGAGCGAGACAATCTTTATATTGCCAATAAAATTTGTGAAATACTCGATACGTTAAAGCCTAAAAAAACATCTTATAAAGAGTTAATTACGTTTGTTGAAGATCGAGCTGGACATGATAGACGTTATGCCATTGATGCAACTAAAATTGAAACAAAACTTGGCTGGGAAGCTGAAGAAAATTTTGAGAGTGGCATACTTAAAACCATTGCATGGTATTTGGAAAAGTACACTAAAGAAGCATAAATGAGACTATTGATTGTTCTGTGGTGTTTGCTTTCAAGTATGCTCTTTGCTGCTAAACCTGAACTGATGCTTTTAGAAGATTGGGAAGGGCAAGATGTTTCAGGGTGGCTGATGAGTGAAAAAATGGATGGGGTCAGAGCTTATTGGGATGGGAAAAAACTTGTTTCACGAAATGGTATTGAATTCTCTGCTCCCACATGGTTTACAGAAGGCTTTCCTCCATTTGCTGTTGATGGAGAACTTTGGAGTAAACGAGGAGATTTTGAAAATATTATTTCCATCGTCAAGAAAAAAGAACCTCATGATGGATGGAAAAATATTGCTTTTTATGCGTTTGATGTACCTCATGAAAATGGAGGTTTGATTCAACGTTTAGTGAAGTTAGAGTATTATCTTAAACTCAATCAAGCAGATTATTTAAAAGTTGCGAAACAAATCACCTGTAAAAATGAAGAGCATTTAAAAAGTTTTTTACAAGAGATTGAAAAAGGTGGTGGAGAAGGTGTTGTTGTACGTTCTCCTGATTCAAAATATATTGCTAAACGTGATCCCAATAGTTTAAAAGTAAAAAATTTTCATGATGCCGAGTGTGAAGTCGTAGAGCATCATAAAGGTGAAGGTAAGTATAAAAATAGTTTTAGTTCGCTCACGTGTAGAAATGATGAAGGCGTTTTTTTTGATATAGGCTCCGGTTTTAATGAAGTTGACCGCAAAAATCCGCCTGCTATCGGATCAAAAATTACGTATAAATTTCAAGAAATCACTAAAGGCGGTAAGCCGCGTTTTCCTGTATATATGAGATTAAAAGAAGAAATATAAAAGGTATATAAGTAGTATGAAAATAACAATTGTTGGAACAGGTTATGTAGGGCTTTCAAATGGTATTTTGTTAGCTCAAAATCATGAAGTTGTTGCATTAGATATTGTGCCAGAAAAAATAGCAATGATCAATCAAAAAATTTCTCCTATTGAAGATAAAGAAATTGAAGAATACTTAAAGAATAAGCCGCTTAATTTTAAAGCAACATTGAATAAAAATGAAGCATATGAAAATGCTAGTTTTATAATTATTGCAACACCAACAGACTATGATTCCGAAACTAACTATTTTAACACAAAATCTATAGAAAGTGTTATTGAAGATATTTTACTTTATAATCCAATTGCAACGATGGTCATAAAATCAACTATTCCAGTAGGGTATGTTCAAAAACTAAAAAAGCAATTTAATATTGAAAATATCTTTTTCGCACCAGAGTTTTTACGTGAAGGTAAAGCACTTTATGACAATCTTTATCCTTCCCGTATTGTTGTTGGAGAAAAGAGTGAGCGAGCAGAACAATTTGCGAAACTTTTAATTGAAGGTGCAATCAAAAAAGATATTACAATTGTATATACTAATGCAACGGAAGCTGAAGCAATTAAGCTTTTTGCCAATACTTATCTTGCGATGCGAGTTGCTTTTTTTAATGAACTTGATTCTTATGCACAATCTCATCAATTAAGTACGAAAGAAATCATTGAAGGCGTTTGTTTAGATCCACGTATTGGCAATTTTTACAATAATCCTTCTTTCGGATATGGTGGATATTGTTTACCAAAAGATACAAAACAGCTTTTGGCTAACTATCATGAAGTCCCTAACAATCTTATTCGGGCTATTGTTGATTCCAATAGTACGCGCAAAGATTTTATTGCTGATTCTATTATTAAACAAAAGCCAAATATTGTAGGAATTTACCGTCTCATTATGAAGGCAGGAAGCGATAACTTTAGAACATCGTCCATTCAGGGGGTAATGAAACGTATCAAAGCTAAAGGCATTGAAGTTGTAGTATATGAACCAGTTTTAGAAGAAGAAAAGTTTTTCAATTCAAGAGTTGTCAAAAATTTGGAAGAATTTAAAAATATGTGTGATGTGATTGTTTCTAATCGCTTATCGTGTGAACTCGAAGATGTTAAGGAAAAGGTTTATACAAGAGACCTTTTTGGTAAGGATTAGAAAAATGAGAAAAAAAATTCTTATTACAGGTGGAGCTGGCTACATTGGTAGCCATGTGGCTAAACAACTCCTAGAACAAGGGTACGATATTATTATTTTAGATAATCTAAGTACGGGTAGTCAAAAAATATTAGATATACTCTATACTATTAAACCCTTTGAATTTATCAACCTTGATCTTAACGCTTTTGATGACGTTGCTCACTTTTTGAAAGAAAGAGAGATAGAGACTATTCTGCATTTTGCAGCTTCTATAGTTGTACCAGAATCTGTCGCCAACCCTTTGAAATATTATATGAATAATACTGTAAATACAACAAACTTGATTCAAGCTGCCATTAATGCAAAGGTAAAAAAATTTATATTTAGCTCTACAGCAGCAGTCTATGGTGAACCTACAGAAATCCCAATGGATGGTGTTGATGAAACATTTCCAGCAAAACCCATCAATCCCTATGGTATGAGTAAATTAATGAGCGAAACAATTTTAGCGGATACAGCAAAGGCACATCCAGCATTTCAATATATTATCTTTCGCTATTTCAATGTTGCTGGAGCCGATATTGAAGCATCGAGCCCACGTATTGGACAATGTTTTGATAAAGCAACACATTTGATTAAAGTAGCTTCAGAATGTGCTATTGGCAAAAGAGAGAGTATGTCTATTTTTGGTGATGACTATGTTACACCTGATGGTACAGGGGTAAGAGATTACATTCATGTAGATGATTTAGCAAGAGCGCATATTGATGCAATTGCATATTTGGATACTCATGAGAGCGATATTTTTAACGTTGGTTATGGAAAAGGTTATAGTGTTAAAGAGGTCATTCAAACAATGAGAGACGTCACAAAATGTAATATTCGGGCTACTGTTAGTCCAAGACGTATTGGTGATCCTGCAATGCTTATTGCTAATACAGATAAGATTATCAGTAAAATGCAATGGAAGCCGAAGTATAATAATATAGCACTTATTTGTAAGAGTGCTTATATTTGGGAACTAGAGAATATGAAAGTCGAAAATTAACAATGACATTTACAAGATCCACTATTCCCGACGTCATCATAATAGACCCAAAAGTACACGGCGATGAGAGAGGGTACTTCGTTGAAACATTTCGTCAAGATAAATTTGAGGAATTTCTAGGGTTTAAAATCAACTTCTATCAAGATAATGAATCTAGAAGTCATCATGGTGTACTGAGAGGTTTGCATTATCAATTAGCACCCTTTGCTCAATCAAAACTTGTTAGAGTCATTGACGGCAAAGTATTAGATGTTGCGGTAGATATAAGAGTAGGGAGCCCAACATTTGGAAAACATGTGGCAGTAGAACTTAGTGGTCAAAATAAACGCCAGATGTTTGTACCTCGTGGCTTTGCACATGGCTTTGTCGTTCTTACAGAAACATGTACCTTTGCCTATAAAGTAGATAATTACTACTCCCCAGAATGTGATAGAGGAATCTCCTTTAATGATCCAACTTTAGGTATTGATTGGAAAATGGATATAACACAACTCCAGTTATCCGATAAAGATAAAAAACAACTCAACCTTTCTGATACCAAAGATTTATTTGATTATAAAGTAAATTACTATGTTTAATATCTTAGTCACAGGTTTTAATGGGCAATTGGGAAGTGAGATAAAAGAACTCTCTTCAAATTACCCGTATAATTTTTATTTTACAAGTAAAGATGATTTAGATATTACCAATGAAAAAGCTATTGAAGCGTTTATTCTAAAGAATAATATTACTGCTATTATTAACTGTGCAGCCTATACCGCTGTTGATAAAGCAGAAAGTGAAATAGAACTTGCAGATAAAATAAACCATCAAGCTATTAAACATCTTGCAATAATTGCTAAAGAAAAAAATATCAAACTAATCCATATTTCAACAGACTATGTCTTTGATGGAACTAACTATAAACCTTATATCGAAATTGATAGTACTAATCCTCAATCTGTTTATGGACAAACGAAACTAGATGGAGAAAAAGCACTCCAAATGATTAATCCAACTAATAGCATCATTATAAGAACATCATGGGTCTATAGTAGTTATGGTAATAACTTTGTAAAAACAATGTTAAGACTTGGACGTGAGAGAGAATCGCTTGGTGTTATCTACGATCAAGTGGGAACGCCAACCTATGCTAAAGATTTGGCTAAAGCTATCTTGGATATTCTTCCAAAAATCAATAATACACAAACAGAGATCTATAACTATTCCAATGAAGGTGTATGTAGCTGGTATGACTTTGCAAAAGAGATTATGAACTTAGCAGGACTTACATGTAAAATAAATCCTATCGAAACATCACAATATCCAACACCTGCTAAACGACCTCATTATTCACTATTAAACAAATCAAAAATCAAAAATGACTACATTATAGATATTCCTTACTGGAAAGATAGCTTAGAGCATTGTTTACGTAAAATCGGAGAAAATAAATAATTTAATTTTTGAATTCAAAATGATTAGTAAATAAAATTAAGTAAGAAATATTTAGGGAAAAGGGAGACTTGCATAATGAAAGTAGTGTTATTGGCTGGCGGATATGGGACACGAATAGCAGAAGAAACCGATATAAAACCAAAGCCAATGGTAGAAATTGGTGGAAAACCAATATTATGGCATATTATGAAAATTTATTCGTATTATGGTTTTAATGAATTTGTCGTTCTTCTTGGTTACAAAGGCTATTACATTAAAGAATATTTTGCAAACTACTTTTTACATCAGAGTGATGTTACAATCGATCTTCAAACCAATAGCAGAGAAGTACACAGCAATAACAGCGAACCATGGAAAGTCACTCTTGTAGATACAGGGCTTGATACGATGACAGGCGGTCGTATTAAGCGAGCCCAAAAATATATAGGAAATGAGACTTTTTTATTAACCTATGGCGATGGTGTTAGTGATATTGATATTGCTAAAACGGTTGAGTTTCATAAGCAACATGGTAAAGCTATTACAATGTCAGCCATTCAGCCTGAAGCTAGATTTGGAAATCTTGCAATTGATGAGACGATGAATATTAAAAGTTTTATAGAAAAACCTAAAACAGAAGCTGGATGGATTAATGGAGGCTTTTTTGTCTGTTCTCCAAAAGTATTTGATTATATCACCGAAGATGAGAACTGTGTGTTTGAACAAGTGCCGTTGCAAAATTTAGCCAAAGATGGCGAGATGTTTGCCTATAAACACGAAGGCTTCTGGCAACCGATGGACACACTTCGCGATAACCAAAAACTCAATAAACTCTGGAAAGAAAATAAAGCACCATGGAAAGTCTGGTAATGCAACATCTTTTTGGAGGTATCTACAAAGATAAAACGGTTTTAGTCACAGGGCATACAGGCTTTAAAGGCTCGTGGCTTGTGTATTGGCTAAAACAGATGGGTGCTAAAGTGGTGGGGTATTCTTTGGAAGCTCCCACACATCCCAATCATTTGGCACTGCTTGATCTAGACATTACGTCGATCATTGGCGATATTTGTGACTTAGAGAAGCTCAATGAGACTTTTGCAACGCATCAACCAGATATTGTTTTTCATTTAGCAGCCCAAGCGTTGGTGAGACCCTCCTATGCCAATCCCATCGAAACCTATGAAACCAATGTCATGGGTACCCTTAAAGTTTTTGAAGCGTGTCGTAAACATCAGGTTAAAGCCATTGTAAATATCACGAGTGATAAAGCCTATGAAAATAAAGAGTGGATGTGGGGCTACAGAGAAAATGACCCCATGGGTGGATATGATCCTTACAGCGCATCAAAAGGCTGTGCAGATTTACTTGCAAGTTCATATCGAAATTCCTATTTTAATCCCCATGACTATCAAAAATCGCACCAAACGCTTTTAGCGACGTGTCGGGCAGGCAATGTCATCGGCGGAGGAGACTGGGCTCACGATCGATTGATGACGGACATCATGGTGTCTGTGAGTCAAGGTAAAAAAGTGAGCATTCGAAATCCTAAAGCGACCAGACCTTGGCAGCATGTTCTTGAACCACTCAGTGGCTATTTACAGATAGGACAAAAACTGCTTGAAGAAAAAGTGGAGTTTGGCGAAGCATGGAACTTTGGGCCAAGCGATGAGGGAAGCATTTGCGTCGAAGAGGTTGTTTTGCATGTAAAACAGTATTGGGATAAAATTGACTATGAGATCAATCAAACTCCAAACCAACTTCATGAAGCCAATTTGTTAAAACTTGATTGCTCAAAAGCCCATATCAAACTTCATTGGAAAGATGTGTGGGATAGTGAAAAGACCTTTGAAAAGACGGTGAAATGGTATAAAGCCTTTTATGAAGACAATAAAATTTTGAGCCAAGAAGATTTGGAAGATTATATTAAAGACGCTACATGTAAAAAAATTGAGTGGACAATTGAATGAAAGCATCTGATTATATCGTGCAATTTCTGGCTGATCAAGGCATTGAGAAAGCGTTTGGGTATATTGGTGGAGCGGTTGCCCATTTGTATGACTCGTTTGATAAAAACGACTCTATTGAAATCGTCAATACCATTCATGAACAAGGTGCAGGGTTTGCCGCTGAGGGATACGCTCGTGTGAGTGGGAGAACAGGTATAGCAACAGCGACAAGCGGTCCTGGTGCCACCAATCTGATCACACCTATTGGAAGTTGTTTTTTTGACTCGATCCCGACACTGTTTATCACAGGACAAGTGAATACGTATGAATACAAATACGATACCCCTGTAAGGCAGATAGGGTTTCAAGAGACAGATATTGTCAGTATTGTTAAGCCTATTACGAAATATGCAGTTATGATTGATGATATTAGGAACTTACGCTATGAGCTTGAGAAGGCTTGTTTTTTAACACAGCATGCTAGAAAAGGTCCTGTTCTAATTGATATTCCAATGAATATTCAACGAACAGATTTTGATCCAACGGAGCAAAAATCTTTTTTTGAGAGTGATGAATATCAAACGATGTGTATTCATGAAAACACTGTTGCATTTGAAAAAATTGTAGAGTTGTTAACAGCATCTCAGCGTCCGATAGTCTTGATAGGTGGTGGAAGTCGCCTCTCAACCTTAGCTCCTGAAGCAATTCATCAGTTGTTGGGGAAATGCAATTTACCTGTTGTGTATTCTCTCATGGGAAAAGATGTGGTTAAGGATGATTATACATACAATTTTGGACTTATTGGCTCTTACGGAAATCGATATGGCAATTTAGCATTGGCCAATGCAGACTTGATTATTGTATTGGGTTCTCGCCTTGATACACGACAAACGGGGACTGATTTAAAAACGTTTGCCCGAGAAGCCAAAATCATACAAGTCGATATAGATGCCAATGAGTTAGGTTCAAAAATCAAGGCAGATATCGCTTTACAGTGTGATATTGCTGATTTTATCAACCAATTATCGCACTATGATTTTAGACTGAATGTAGATAAGTGGCTTGAAAAACTTGTAACGTATAAACAAAAATATTCATCAACGACTGGCATTGATGGCAAAGTAAAAATACCGAATCAAATCATTAAGTCCATTTCTCAATCTTCCTCTGATCATGACATCATGTGTGTTGATGTTGGACAACATCAAATGTGGGTTGCCCAGTCCTTTGATACCAAAAAAGATCAACGTGTTCTTTTCTCTGGTGGTATGGGAGCTATGGGCTTTGCCTTACCAACAGCTATTGGTGCAACGATTGGAACAGGTAAACGTTCTCTTGTGGTTGTGGGTGATGGTGGAATGCAGATGAATATTCAAGAATTGGAAGTTATCAAAAGACGAAATTTGCCCATTAAAATATTTATTATGAACAATGCCAATCTCGGTATGGTTAGACAGTTTCAAGAGATTTATTTTGAAAAGCGATACATTGGTACGCAAAAAGATTACAGTGTTCCCAACTTCGCAAACATAGCAAACGCCTATGGGCTCAAAAGCAGTACGGTTACGACCATGGAAGAGATTTCTCAAAAGATTTACGAAACGCTCTTAAGTGATGAGGCAGAAATTATTAATATTTGCCTGCAAGAACAGATGACGACGGTTGAGCCGAAACTCATTGTCAATAAACCAATTGAAGATATGTATCCTTTTTTAGAAAGAGAAGAGTTTAACGCCCAAATGATTATTAAACCATTGGAACACTAATCTATGAATATTTTCATTACAGGTTCTAGCGGTTTTATTGGTTCGCATTTAAAAGAGTATCTTCTCAACCATCATCGGGATACACTCTTTACGCCATCTCGTAAAGAACTTGATCTTAGTGATGAAAAAGCAGTCGATAAGTATATTGTGGAAAATCAGATCGATGTCATTGTTCATACGGCGAATCGTGGTGGTGGACGTGATACGGCTGATATGAAAAATGTGACAGAGTATAATTTACGCATCTTTTTCAATCTTGCTAAGCATGAAAAGGATGTTCAAAAAATCATCTCTTTTGGCAGTGGTGCGGAGTATGGCAAACATAAGCCGATTATTGAAGCCAAAGAAGACGATTCTTTAAAAGCATTGCCTTTAGATGAATATGGATTTTACAAGTCCATTACATCGCGCTATATTGAAAGAGCTCAAAATATCGTTCAATTACGGATTTTTGGAGCATACGGCGAGCATGAAAATTATCGCTATAAGTTTATCTCAAATGCCATTGTTAAAAACTTGTTGCATTTGCCTATAACCATCAATAAAAATGTCTATTTTGACTATATTTACAGTGATGATTTGGTTAAAATAATCGACTTTTTTATCTATAATGATACGAAAGAGAAAATTTACAACGTTACAACGGGTACAAAAGTAGATTTGGTTACATTGGCAAATTTGGTCAATGAAGTCAGTGATTTTAAATCGGAAATAAGCGTCATCAATGAAGGACTCAATCATGAATACACTTCCAATAATGAGCACCTCTTAAAAGAACTTGGCAATTTTCCGTTCACATCTCATAAAAATGCTATTGCTAAAATGAGATGTTATTTTCAAAAAAATTTAGAGCAATTGGATATTCAAACCATTAAACAAGATCCGTATCTTAAAACAATAGATACAATGTGGAAAGGGAAATAATGACACAAGAAGAACAACTCAAACAAGAGATTTTAGATAAAACAAAAGAGTATTATGAACTCGTGCATAAAAAAAACCAAACTAAACCCTTTGTGGCAGGGCAGAGTCGTGTGAATTATGCAGGGCGCGTGTTTGATGAAAAAGAGATGGTCAATCTGGTCGATAGCTCGCTTGATTTTTGGTTAACGTATGGCGATTACTCTAAAAAATTTGAAAAAGAGTTAGCAGCATTTTTACATGTAAGATGGGCATTCTTGGTTAATAGTGGCAGTTCGGCCAATTTATTGGCGTTTTATGCCCTAACGTCACCTCTTTTAAAAGAGCGACAAGTTAAACGAGGGGATGAAGTCATCACCGTAGCCGCTGGTTTTCCAACTACAGTAGCTCCTATTGTCCAATATGGGGCAGTGCCTGTATTTGTGGATATGGAATTAACACATTTTAATATCGATGAAACTCAACTCGAAAGTGCTCTTAGTTCAAAAACAAAAGCAGTGATGATAGCCCATACACTGGGTAATCCATTTAATATTAAAGCTGTAAAAGCATTTTGTGATAAACACAATTTATGGCTTATTGAAGATAATTGTGATGCGCTTGGTTCTCTCTATGATGGTAAGCCTACTGGAACATGGGGCGATATAGGCACAAGTAGCTTTTACCCACCACACCATATGACCATGGGTGAGGGTGGCGCAACCTATACGAACAATCCACTCCTTAAAAAAATTATGCTTTCAATGCGTGATTGGGGAAGAGATTGTTGGTGTGAAAGTGGTGTTGATAATACATGTGGATGTCGTTTTACACAACAGTTTGGAAGCCTTCCAAAAGGGTATGACCACAAATATGTTTATAGCCATTTTGGATTTAATCTTAAAGTCTCCGATATGCAAGCAGCTGTTGGTTGCGCACAACTAGAGAAATTTCCACATTTTGTAGAAAAAAGAAAAGAGAATTTTAAAAAGCTTTATGATGGACTCAAAGATATTCAAGAGCTTACTCTTGTAGAAACACAACCAAACAGTGATCCAAGTTGGTTTGGTTTTATGATGACACTGACTAAAGAAGCAAAATTTACAAGAAATGACCTTGTTGAATATTTAGAAAATAATAATATCCAAACACGTAATCTTTTTGCTGGAAATATGCTAAGACACCCGATGTTTGATACACTTGAAGAGAATGTTGATTATAGAGTGATTGGTACTCTTGAAAATACCGATAAAATTATGAATGATAGCTTTTGGATTGGTTTATATCCTGGTATGGGTGATCAAGCAATTGCTTATATGATTCACAAAATTAGAGAATTTTGTGAGTAAAAATTGTTAAAAGCTATATTGAGTCACGATTTTCGCCATACTGCAATAAATCAGCTATGGAAGCTTTTTTCTGGTCCAGCACTACTTATTCTCATACCTTTTTACCTAAGCTCAGAAGCACAAGGATATTGGTACACATTTGTGAGCCTTGCTGCTTTGGCAGTTTTTGCGGATATGGGATTTTCTACGATATTACTTCAGTTTTCGGCTCATGAGTTTGCCCATCTAAGGTTTAAATCGGATAAAACATTAGTAGGTAGCAAAGAACATTTAGAGAGACTAGCTACACTATTAAGATTTGCTATGAAGTGGTCTAGTGGTATGGGAATTCTGGCATTTCCTATTATTTTAGCCGTTGGTTTTGTTGTACTCAACAAAAAACAGACAGATATAAATTGGATAATTCCATGGATAGTCTATGGTAGTGCTTCTATTGTTGCATTTATCAATAGCATGCTACTTTCTTTTATAGAAGGATGTAATAGCGTAGGGGAAGTTCAAAGGATTCGCTTTTATATCTCTTTAGTAACAGTCATTTTAACAGGAATACTGCTTGTTCTTGATACAGAATTGTATGCTTTGTCTATCTCTTTATGCATGGGTGGATTAAGTGGTACGATAATAATTTTTTATAGATATAAACATATGCTTAAGCAACTTTTTGTTTTAAGTGGTCAGGTAGAGTATAATTGGGGAAAAGATACTTTGCCACTTATAGGTAGGTATGCAGTTAGTTGGATGAGTGGATATTTTATATTTTCTATTTTTACACCTATCGCATTCCATTATTATGGAGTTATTGAAGCAGGACAAATTGGATTTAGTATTGCCATATGCACTGCAATTTTTAGTATAGCAAACATTTGGATGACTATTATTGTTCCCAAAATTAACATATATGTAGCTCATAAAGATTATAAAATATTAAATAAGATGTTTAAAACACATCTCATATCAGCAGTTTGTACTTATATGTTAGGGATATTCACACTTTTTATCATTGTAATATTCATGAGTGGTATTTTACCTCTTGCAGATAGACTTGTAGGCACATTTTCACTTGCTATTGTATCTCTGAGTTGGTTACTGCAACTTATCTTAAGTGCTTATGCAGTGTATATGCGAGCACATAAAGAAGAACCTTTAATGATTCCATCATTTGTAAGTGGAGTGTATATAACGATCGTAACTTTGTTAATCGCTAAGTATTTACCATTTGAGTATTTTTTCTTAGGTTTTTTAAGTAGTTATTTGTGGGGAATGCCCTGGGTAATAGTGATATTTAAACGATATAATAAAAAGGTGATTCATGAATAAAGAATTAGCTATATGTATTCCAACCTATAATCGTGCACTTGTCTTAAAGGATTTACTTAATGATTTAATATTGAAAGTTGAAGATTATCAAGTAGCAATTTATATTTCTGACAATAACTCACAAGATAACACATATGATATCGTACGTGAAGCACAAAAAAAATATAAGTATATAATATACCATAGAAATATAGAAAATTTAGGTGCTGATAGAAACTTTGAAAATGTTTTAAAAATGTCAACAAGTAATTATTCTTGGCTTTTAGGAGACGATGATAGATTAATGCCAGAAAGTATCCCAACGATACTTCAAATTATTGCTCAGAAAAAATTTGATGTTATTGTGACAAATGGCTGTAATTATGATGGCACAATTTTAAAATGTAAAGATTTAAAATCGTCAGAATATACTAATCATAATACACTAATTTCTGATTTATGGCATACAATGACATGGATGAGTACATTGATTTATAGTCAAGAACTTATAGAATTAGGAAATTTCAAAAAATATTATAATACAAATTTTTTACAAACTGCAGTTATTTTTGATTATTTGGCCTATAAAAGTTCTATTGTTGTTTACTGGAGTGAACAGCCATTAGTCATCTATCCAGAAGAAGAAAGCATTGTAAATCATTACAATGATAAAATAGTTTTTTTATTTCTTTATTGCTGGATAAATGTTATTTTATCTTTACCTGATATATATTCGGATTTAACTAAGATGAAATGCATCAAAGCATCACAACTTACATTAAAAACACTTATTCACTTGAGAATAAAAAAAGACTTTAATTCTAAAGAGTTTATACAATATAAGCACTATTTTAAATACATTACAAAAGCCCCATCTATACTTATTTATTTTATTGCTATTTTCCCACCATTTATAATAAAGTTTTTACATAAAATAAAGAAATTAGTGAGTTAATATTGAAAACTATTTTATTCCTTTTTCATGATACTAATATGACTGGTTCATCAATAACGTTATTTCGTATTATTGAAAAACTGATTCTCTTAAATCAATATAATATACATATCTCATTTGCATCTAAAAGTGGTCCTATGTTGGATTTATTTAAACAATATGATGTAAAAATTTACTCATTTGACAAACATGGGATGGGAGGAGTTTTCAAAAAACTATTGGCTCGTATATTGTATTTTATAAAATATCCATTTTTTATATATAAACTCCAACCCGATTTAGTTTATTCTAATACATTAATGAATATTGGAGAAGTTGTTTTGTCTCGATGTGTGGGTGTCAAAATATTAGTTCACTCACATGAAGGTACAAAGATAATTCAGAAGTATGCACCTCTTATAAAATTTGAAGATTATTTCGTTTCTAAATATATAACAGTTTCCAACTATGCTTTAAAAAGTTTAGAAAGACTAAGTAATCAACAAGATAATAAATGTATAGTTTATAATGGAATCAATCCATTGAATCAAAGAATAGCAATATTTCCTAAAACTGATATTATCCAACTTTCTGTTATTGCAACAGTAGATAGAAACAAATCACAGTTAATTGCAATTAAGGCCTTAAAAGATCTTCTGCCTTCAGTATCATTCCCAATTAAGTTAAATTTATTTGGAAAAATAGCTGATACGAAATATTATGAAGAACTTCAAAAGTACATAAAGAGTCAAAACTTAGTTGATTGTATTACTTTTCATGGTGAAGTAACTAACCAAAGTTTAATGTATGAGCAAACAGATATCTTATTGATTACTTCATTGGATGAAACATTCTCTTTAACCGCATTAGAAGCTATGAATGTTTCTGTACCTATTATAGCTTCGAATGTTGGCGGATTGCCAGAAGTGATTGAAAATAATGTTTCTGGATTACTCTTTGACGTAGGTAATTTTCAAGAATTATCAAAACATATAAGAAAAGTGATTGTTGATGATTTACTCAGAGAACAGTTTATTAATAAAGGGCATGCCCGTATTATTGAAAAATTTGCTATAGATTTAACTAGTAAAAGAGTATCTACGATTATTGATAATATGATAAACTCTGGTTTCTAAATTCACTTTGTAAACAAGAATCCAAAGAAAGAGGTCGCAGTGGAAAGTAATAATTTTTGTAGTTTTACAGTATGTAATGTAGCGTATTTACATAAAGCGTTATCATTAGCAGAGTCATATTATGCCAATGTAGGTGAAAAAATAAATATTTTTTTATTTGATAAAAAAAGAGAATTAGGAACTTTATCTGATTTGGCAAATATTTCTTGGATTGAAGATTTAAATATCAAGAATTTAGAGCAACTAGCATTTAAATATGACATTATAGAGTTTTCCACAAGTTTAAAACCTTATTTAGCGATGTACTTATTGCAAACATATGAAAAAGTCATTTTTTTTGATCCTGATACTTTTTTATATGATAAAATTGATTCGATATTAACACTTTTGGATGAAGAAGAGATAGTTATTACGCCTCATTACATAACACCTCAAGACAGAGGGCCTGAGCTATTTCAGAGTGATATTCCATTGATGAGATTTGGTGCATTTAATTTAGGTTTTTTTGCAATTAAAAACTCTGATGAATCAATGCGTTTCTTAAGATGGTGGGATGAAAGATGCCAAGATTTATGCTATGTTGAGATTCAATTTGGTTTAGCAACAGATCAAAAATGGATTACAATTGCTCCATCTTTTTTCCCTACTTTACATATTTCATTTAATTTAGGTCTCAATGTCGCTTTTTGGAATCTGCACGAAAGAAAAATAACAATGAGTACGCAAATAGACAAATTTACCGTTAATGATAAATTTAAATTAATATTTTTTCATTTCAGTTCATTTAATGAAAAAGAGCCACTCAAACTCATAAAAAAAACTTTAGATATTGATATCTCAAAAGATATTTTATTGCATAAAGTGATACGAAAATATAACGATGTATTAGAAAAATATAAAAAACTTCTAGCAAATATAGATAAAAAATATTCATATGATTTTATGAATGATGGTTCCTTTATATCTCCATCATTACGACGAGCGTATGCAAGTATACTTCCATTGGGTCAATTTTCTAAAGAACATAATCCATTTGATATAAGTGGGAGTATTGGTATATTCGCTAAAAAGAATTTTCTTTTGAGTAAAAAATCTATTGGATATACACCACTTGGTATTGAAAATGTAGATAATAATAAATTAAAATTTTATTTAGTTAATAAGCTTTTTAGAATTCTATTATATATTATTGGACCAAATCAATTTGCAAATATTTCACGACTTCTTGTATTCCTTTCGAGCTATAGATTAAATAGAAAGCTTTGGAAAATATAATGTTCTTTAAGATTTTTTGGATTTTAAGAGCAGTCTTGTATAAGCCATTTTTTGGTTCATTTGGGTTTCCTTCTTATATTGGCAAACCTATTTTTATTCAAAATTTTCATAGAATTTTTATATCAAAAAGAGTTAGAATTTTTCCTTACTGCAGAATGGAAGTTATCTATCCGACTGCATCCATTGTGATAGAACCTAATGTATCAATAGGGCAAAATTTCCATATTATCTCAGGACGTGAGTTGATCATTGGGAAAAACACTACAATCTCTGCAAATGTTTTTATCACAAATATTAACCATGAATTTAGAGAAATTGATAAACATATACTAGACCAACCATTATTGGCAAAAGATACAATTATTGGGGAAAACTGTTTTATAGGATATGGAGTAGTTATTCAAGCAGGTACAATATTAGGTAAACAATGCATTGTAGGTGCCAATGCCGTAGTCAGAGGTGAATTTCCTGATTACTGCGTTATTGTAGGAATACCTGCAAAAATTGTAAAGCGTTATGATGTTATAACAAAAGAGTGGAAAAAAACAGATGCTAAAGGAAATTTTAGATATGAAATATAAACATATATTGATCACAGGTGGGGCAGGCTTTATCGGTTCAAATTTAAGTTTAAAGTTGATCGAAAAAGGTTATAGCGTTACAGTTCTTGATAATCTTTCACCTCAAATCCACAGTAAAAAATCTCCTTTATATCACTCTATTAAAGGTAAAGTCAATTTTATTCATGGTACCGTTTTAAATTATGATGATTGGAAAAAAGCATTAGAAAATATTGATGTGGTTGTGCATTTAGCTGCTGAAACAGGCACGGGACAATCCATGTATGAGATAGAAAAATATACTGATGTTAACATCAAAGGCACTTCTATCTTTTTAGATATTTTGGCAAATAAAACACATAGTATCAAAAAAATTGTTGTTGCATCTTCAAGAGCAATTTATGGTGAAGGAAAGTATACATGTAAAAAACATGGTACGGTTTTTCCTATTGCGAGACTTGATCATGATATGGCACGTGGAAATTTTGGTGTTCAATGTCCCTCTTGTGCAGAGGAAGTCTCTTTGGAACCAACTGATGAGAAGAGTAAAATCCATCCTACTTCTATTTACGGCATTACTAAACATGTTCAAGAGCAGATGTTTATGCTGATGGGACAATCCCTAGGCATTCCTGCCGTTGCTTTTCGGTATCAAAATGTTTACGGAGCAGGGCAGTCACTTTCAAATCCTTATACGGGGATCCTTTCCATATTTTCAACACGGATTAAAAATGGCAATGATATTGCTATTTTTGAAGACGGCTTAGAGAGTAGAGATTTTGTGTATGTGGATGATGTTGTGGATGCTACAATTTTAGGCATTGAAAAAGATGAAGCCAATGGTGAAGTTTTTAATGTTGGACTGGGGCAAGCCATTGATGTATTAACCGTTGCAAAAACGCTGATAAATGAGTATAAGAGTGATTCAAAAATTACGATAACAGGCAATTACCGCTTAGGCGATATTAGGCATAATTATGCAGATTTAACCAAAATAGAGCAAAAGCTGGGTTTCAAACCAAAAGTCTCTTTTGAAGAGGGAATCAAAAGATTTACGGCATGGGTTGAAAATCAGGAAATTATGGAAGATAATTATGAAAAAAGTATTGTTGAAATGAAAGAAAAAGGGCTTTATAAATGATTCATCCCAAATTGTCTGGTAAACGAATTTTGTATATTTCTCCACGGTTTTTTGGTTATGAGGATGAAATAGAACACGTTTTAACGAATGATTTTGGTGCCTATGTTGATTTTTACGATGATCGACCTTCTAATGACTTTTGGACAAAAGTTTTTATTCGATTGAAATTAAAATCGCTTTTGAAGCGTAAAATAGACAGTTATTACAAGTCTATTTTTGATGCTATAAAAGAGAAAATATACGATTATGTTTTTGTTATATCCCCTGAGACTCTCAGTCAAAAAGAGTTAATTGTTATTAGAAATTTACAACCGCATGCCCAATTCATTTTATATATGTGGGATTCTTTCAAAAATAAAAACAGTTTTGAATTGCTCCCTCTTTTTCATAAAGTTCTTTCTTTTGATTCTCAGGATGCGCAAAAATACAATTTAATTTTTCATCCTCTGTTCTATTCTGGTATGTACTCTGGCGGCCATCCTTCCAGTCACACTCCGTATGATCTTTGCTCTATTGCTACTGCGCACAGTGATCGATATGTCTTGGTACAAAAAATTAAACATGAATTGAATAGTATAAATTTACGGCTATTTAGTTTTATGTATTTGCCGAGTCAAATGATGTATTGGGTCCGCAAACTATTTTTGAAAAAATATCACTATGGCAATATGTCTGATTTTTCATTTACACCGATGAGTTCACAAGAAATAGTGTCTATAATGGCACAAGCACAGGTAATTTTAGACATAAATCATCCCGCTCAGTATGGACTTACGATGCGTACATTTGAAGCATTAGGATTGCAAAAAAAAATAATTACAACGAATAAAAATATAAAAGATTATGACTTTTATACAGAGGAGAATATTTTAATTATTGATCGAGATAGCCCAAAAATTAATGTAGAGTTTTTCAAAACACCTTATGTCCCATTACCTCAAAAAGTTTATGAAAAATATTCTTTGAAAAATTGGATTCAATTTGTATTTGCTTGTAAGTGAATCATGATGATTTATGGTCTTATATTTACAATTTCACTTTTTTTGACCTATGCTATTCGTGTATTTGCTCTTAAAAAATCACTGCTTGCCACCGTCAATGAACGTAGTTCTCACACGATGCCAACACCACATGGCGGGGGGATTGCTATTGCTTTGACATGGTTTTTTGGGCTCATTTACCTTTTTACATGCAAAGCACTTGAACCCTCATTATTTTACGCATTGATGTGCGGCAGTGTACTCTCTTTGGTGAGCTATATGGATGATCTTTATGAATTATCTCCTAGAGTCAGATTGTTGGTGCAAGCAATAGTAAGTGTTTTAGGGCTTTATGCGCTTGGAGGACTTTCGCGAATTGATTTTGGGTTTTGGGTACTTGAAAATTCATTGATAACGAATACTTTGGCTTTTTTAGGCATCATGTGGTTTATCAATCTCTATAATTTCTTAGATGGTATTGATGGCTATGCAGGCAGTGAAGCGATTTTTTTAGCCATCGCGGGATGGCTTTTGTTTGGTGGAGAACATTTTGTACTTTTGATAGCTTCTGTGGTCGGTTTTTTAGTGTGGAATTGGCATAAGGCGAAAATCTTTATGGGCGATGTGGGTAGTACGCTTTTGGGTTACACCGTAGCAATTTTTTCGATTTATTATCAAAATAACGGCGTCTCTTTGTTTATTTGGGTTATTCTGTTCGGACTTTTTTGGTTTGATGCAACGCTTACGCTTATCCGTCGTTCTAAAAATCGTGAAAAACTCTCCCAAGCGCACCGTAAACATGCCTATCAGCGTCTGGTGCAAAGTGGCATACCACATGATCACGTCGTTTTTTATGCCATGGGGATTAATCTCATTTTAGTGATTTTAGGGTATAGTGCGTTTAGCCATCCTGCTGGCGTTGTAGGGTATTTCACTGTAGCGGTTTTAGTGCTGTATGGCGCTATGAAGATTGTGGATCAACGAAAGAAGTTTAAATAATGCTTTTAGCCCTCGATAAACGTATTTTAAATATTTTGGTCATCATTGTTTTAACCTTGGTGACATTTTTATGGACATACTGGATTTTTCACAACGCTATACAATTTGAAGTGATCGGTGTTGTGATGACTGTGCGCATCATCGCGTCCATCTTTCTTTTTAAAGACTACTCGCTTTCGTGGTCGAAAGTAACTCAAAAGACGTTTTTGCTGAAAAGTCTTGTCTATATAGCCGCGTTTTGTGTGTATGCACCGCTTTTTTACACCCATGTTCGTTTGGCACTTTTACTCTCCGAGCTTTTCTTTTACCTTTTCTCGATCACCTTTGTGATGTACTTGTACTACTTTTGGGTCAATCACAGTCGTATGCACAAAGATAAGACCTTGGTCATTTATGGGGCTGGAAAATCAGGACTGAAGCTCGAAGAAGAGTACCGCAATACGCCATATAAGATGCGCTATTTTGTTGATGATGACAAACGACTTCAAAAGCGCAGTATCGACAGTGTTCGCATTATTTCCAAAGATGAACTGAAAGAGAAGTTGGGTGAAAATCAGTATGACCTTCTTTTAATTGCCATGCCATCAGCCTTACCAAAAAATATTAATGCAATCTATGAAGAGCTAAAACCCTATTTTCATGAGATTAAAATTTTACCTTCATTGGACACGATTTTATCAGACACATTTTTATCGCATCAGCTTAAAGAAATTACCGTAGAAGATCTGCTCGCAAGGCATCCTAAAGACCTCGATAAAGTCAAAATTTCACAATTTATCCACAATAAAACGATGATGATCACGGGTGCGGGTGGGAGTATTGGTAGTGAGATCGTACGTCAATGTTTAAAATACGGGGCTAAAAAACTGATTTTGATTGATCACAGTGAATTCAATTTGTATCAGCTTATGGAAGAGTTACAGAGTGATAAACTGGTCCCCATCATGCAAAGTGTGCTGAATGAGCCTCTAATGGATAAAGCATTTGCTCTGTATCAGCCTGAAATTGTGGTGCATGCGGCTGCTTATAAACATGTTCCCTTGGTTGAATCCAATGTGGAAGAGGGCATTTTAAACAATGTTTTAGGCACTAAAATCTGTATCGATCTTGCCATTAAACACAAGGTGCAAAAGTTTATCTTGATCTCAACCGATAAAGCGGTACGTCCGACCAATGTCATGGGAACAACAAAGCGCATTTGCGAACTCTACGCACAAAATGTCGATGCAAAAGAGACACACATTGTAGCGGTTCGTTTTGGCAATGTCCTTGGCAGTAGCGGCTCTGTCATACCAAAATTTAAAGCGCAAATCGAAAAAGGCGGGCCCATTACGGTGACCCATCCTGAGATAACGCGCTACTTTATGCTGATTCCTGAGGCGTGCGAATTGGTGCTTCAAACGGGAGCCATTGGTGAAAGTGGTGAGCTGTTTATCTTGGATATGGGAGAACCTGTTAAGATTGCTGATTTAGCACAAAAGATGATAGATCTCTCTGGCAAACAAGAGATAACCATTGAATTTACAGGGCTTCGTCCAGGTGAAAAACTGTACGAAGAGCTACTCATTCATGAGAGCGATAAAAAGACAGAATACGAGTCGATTATGGTCACCCAAAAGACACCTTATGCGATTGACAAACTCTGTGCAGACATAGAAGAATTGTTTACATGTAACGATAAAATGAGCAAACTTCAAGAGATTGTGCCTGAATTTAAACACAATGCCAACTAGGATACGTGATGCATCAACACGGAAATGAACACAATAATTTTTACAGCATGATAGGGCTGATTCTTCTAGCATTTGCGTTTAGCTTTTGTGTACGGTTGATTTGGGTGTATCAATTTAGCGATTATGAGAGTTTTAAATTTGCCGGTCAGTTTATGATCAATACCAATGATGGCTACTATTGGGCAGAAGGTGCCAGAGACCTCTTATATGGTGTTTCACAAAAGCATGCGCTTTCCCCAACCAATGAAGCTGTTTCTTGGCTAACTTACCTTGCTGTTAAATTCTTGCCTTTTTCTTTAGAGACAGTTATATTTTATATGCCAGCTATTTTAGGTTCATTGATTGTAGTGCCTGTTATATTAATTGCTCAGAATCTGAAAGTGATAGAAGTAGGGTTTTTAGCATCACTTCTTGCTTCGATTGCTGTAAGTTATTATAATCGAACGATGATTGGCTACTACGATACAGACATGCTAAATATTGTTTTGCCTACTTTTCTCTTATGGTCACTCATGTTAGCATTACGTACTCAAGAAGAAAAATACCTTTTAATTACAGCATTAGAAATTATTATATACCGTTTGTGGTACCCACAAAGTTATTCTTTAGAGTTCTCTTTTTTAGGACTTATCCTTATGTTCACACTCATTTTTGATCGTAAAAAGAGTTTTAATTTTCAACTCATAGCGATTATGCTTTTGGCAATGATGGGGTTACCAACTTGGATACGTTTATTGCTTGTGATAAGTGCATATTTTGTGTTTAAAAAAAGAGATTGGCATCGCTTTATTTGGTCTATTTTAAGTGTCTCAGTAGTGTTATTTATCGTTTTTGGAGGTCTAGAACCTATCTGGATGAGATTAAAGCTGTATGTATTTAAAGATGCTATTGAAGTAAGTTCAGATGTTTTATCTTTACATTTTTTCTCAGTCATCCAAACTGTACGAGAAGCGGGAGAAATTGATTTTACAACATTTGCAGAGCGTATTAGTGGGCATACAGTTACGTTTATACTTTCACTATTCGGATATGTTTTATTAGTCAAAAAATATCCTGTAATGCTTTTAGGCTTACCACTTTTAGGGCTTGGTTTTTTAGCACTTTTGGGAGGGCTTCGTTTTACAATTTATGCAGTTCCTGTATGTGCTTTAGGTGTGGCTTATTTGCTCTTTGTTTGGAGCAATTATATCACTCAACTCTTTGCTAATGAAAAGCTTGGTCATATCATGAAATCATGTTTTGTTGTTGGTGCAAGTTTAGGTATTTTATATCCTAATATTTTACATGTAATTGAATATCGAGTACCAACAGTATTTAATAAAGCAGAAGTAGAACAGTTGGATGGGTTAAAAAATCTCGTTGATAGAGAAGATTATATTGTCGCATGGTGGGATTATGGTTATCCTCTTCGTTATTATGCAGATGTTAAAACTTTAATTGACGGTGGTAAACATAATGGGGACGTTAATTTCCCTGTCAGTTATATGCTAACAAACCCTCAAGAGAGCGCTGCACGTTTAGCAAGGCTTGAGATTGAATATACAGAAAAAGCATTTGTGACAGCAGAAGAAAATGAGACGAAACCTAAAAGTCAACAGGTTAAAATCATAAATAACACAGCGCAAATGACTTTAGATTATGGATTTAAAGATGCTAATGATTTTTTAGCAGCTCTTCAAACGCCACTTTCCATACCAGAAAAAACACGTGATATTTATTTTTATCTGCCTTATCGTATGATGAGTATTTTCCCTACGGTAGCGCAATTTAGTAATATTGATATCATGAATGGCAAAATGACTCGTCAGCCATTTTTCTTTCAATCAATGCAATTTAAAGATATGGGTACGACGCTTAATTTTGGTAGTGGAGTTGTGCTTGATAAAGCAAAAGGAATGCTCAAACTTGGCAATCAAGAAATCCCTGTAAAGAACTTTATTCAAACGGCATATACTTCCGATTTTAAATTGATAAAGGAACACAGCACGATTCATCCTAATGGACTTTTTTCGATTATTTATATGCAAGCGTATAATACGTTTTTAATTCTTGATGAAGATATGTTAAATTCGACGTATATTCAACTTTTCGTTTTAGAAAATTATGATGAACGATTTTTTGAACCGATTAGTTTAGAGGCATATGCTAAAGTATATCGGCTCAAAATTTAGTTACAATACGAAAAAACAAAAGGTCCGATATGGTTATTCGTGAAATTCAGCAGTTTGCTGAGGTAAGAACAAGGGCAAGGGCGTATTTGTGTTATCTCTTTACGCGCAATATACCCAACCGTATGCCTGAACCCAATATAGACATTATTTCTTCAAGTTTAGATAAGATCGTCCATGAAGTTGAAGAGTTTGAAGCACTTTATTTACTCGATCACAAAGGTGATCAAGTGATCAATAATATCACAGATGATCCTCATCGTAAAGGTGGTCTTGGTCAAAATCGTAGTGGAAAATCCTATTATTATCGTGCAGTACGTGAAAAACGTTGTGTGTTAAGCGATCCTTATCCTTCAACGCTAACTAATGATTTAACGGTAACAGCTTCTTATCCTATTTATGATGAACAAGGTGTTCTGCGATTTATTGCCTGCATTGATGTCTCATTAGAGCATATTTTAAAAATTGCACATCCATCATCATTGCAATCTCTTTTTGGTAAAAGTTCTCAAGTGATTTATACGATTTTTTCACTTTCATTATTGGCAATTGCACTTTTATTGCTCTTTAATGGCATGCGTAGCCTTTTTATGCATGGACTTCAGTTTGACCTTCTAGATATTAAAGCGATGTTTGAATCGACCATTTTGATTACGCTTTCTTTGGCAATTTTTGATCTGGTGAAAACGATTTTTGAAGAAGAAGTTTTAGGTCGAAATGAACGTGATGATAATGGCGGTATGCATAAAACAATGGTGCGATTTTTAGGTTCTATTATCATTGCACTTGCAATTGAAGCATTGATGCTTGTCTTTAAATTTGCGATTATCGATGCAGCGCACATACTGTATGCAGTTTACTTGATTGGTGGTGTTACATTATTGCTCTTTGGACTCGCTTTTTATCTGAAATCAATACCACAAAAGAGAGATTTATGATAGGTTTGATTGATTACAATATGGGTAATCTGAGAAGTGTTACCAATGCTTTTGAAAAACTAGGTGTTAGCATTGAAATTGTCAAAGATGCAAACGATGTATCGAAGTTTGATAAGATCATTTTACCTGGAGTTGGCGCTTTTAAAGATGCCATGGATTGTTTGCATGAACGAGGTATGGATGAAGCTGTGAAAGCGTTTGCAAACTCAGGAAAGCCTTTACTTGGAATTTGTCTTGGTATGCAACTTCTTTTTGATAGCAGTGTTGAATTTGGTAAATGTGCGGGACTTGGGTTGATTGAGGGAGAGATTGTTAACTTTGATACTTCAAGTTTTTCAAGTCGTTTAAAAGTTCCTCATATGGGGTGGAATGAGCTTTTTATCACTAAGGATTCACCATTATTTAAGGGAATGCCAAAGTCTTTTTATCTCTATTTTGTACACAGTTTTCATGCAAAATGTGATGAAAAATATACGATAGGAAAGACAATGTATGGCTATGAATTCCCTAGTGCCGTGCAAAAAGAGAATGTGTATGGCTTTCAACCGCATCCAGAGAAGTCACATGCGAACGGATTGGCTATTTTAAAGAATTTTGTGGAGTTATGATGGATATTTTACCAGCGATTGATCTAAAAGATGGAAAAGCAGTGCGCCTTACTAAAGGGCTGATGGAGAGTGCAAAGATTTACTCGAATGAACCATGGGAAGTGGCAAAAGTTTTCGAAGAGATGGGCTCATCATGGGTACATTTAGTAGATTTAAATGGTGCATTTGCAGGAGAACCTAAAAATCTTGAGCAAATTGAGAAGATACGAAAAAATTGTAATCTTAAGATAGAACTCGGTGGAGGAATTCGCGATGAAGAAACAATTCGTCGTTATATGGATTTAGGTATTGATCGTGTTATTTTGGGTTCTATTGCGCTTAAAAAACCTGCTTTTGTTAAAGAAATGGCGCAAAAATATCGCATTGTGGTAGGCATTGATGCGATTGATGGTTATGTAGCTGTGGAAGGTTGGGCTGAAAAATCAACGATGCAGGCAACAGACCTTGCTCGTGCTTTTGCTGATGCTGGTGTCGAAGCAATTATCTGTACGGATGTTGGACGCGATGGAATGCTCAGTGGCGTGAACCTTGATTTCACACTTTCTATTGCAGAAGCTTCTGGCATTGCAACAATTGCCAGTGGAGGTTTAAAGAATTTGGACGATATTATAGTATTGAAACGAAGTTCTAAAGTGGCTGGAGTAATTGTAGGAAAAGCATTTTATGAAGGTAGCTTAGATTTGCGAGAAGCGTTTGCATTTATCGCTAACGAAGCGCTTTAAACTAAGTTCAAACTAAACTTGGTTAGAATTTAACCAATAGCAATAACATAAACAATAAAAGGAGTGACATTGAAGCTGCTTGTAGTAGATGATAGCTCGACAATGCGCCGTATTATTAAAAACACATTACAGAGATTAGGTTTTAATGACGTTTTAGAGGCTGAGCATGGTGTTGAAGCTTGGCAAATTATGGAAAGAACACCTGATATTAATGTGCTTATTACCGATTGGAACATGCCTGAGATGAATGGTTTAGATTTGGTTCGCAAAGTAAGAGCTGAGAAAAAATATGAAAATATGCCAATTATCATGGTTACAACGGAGGGTGGTAAAGCTGAAGTTATTACAGCCCTTAAAGCAGGTGTCAATAACTATATCGTAAAGCCTTTTACGCCTCAAGTATTGAAAGAAAAACTTGAGGATGTTTTAGGTTAATTTGAATGAAAAAAACCTATAACGAACTTCATATAACCCCAGATAGTAGTGTATACCAACTTTTTCTTGATTTTATTATGAGCCTCAGTGATGAGGCTCTTGAAGAGAATGATGGTAGTATCATTTTGCGTAGTGAAGAAGATCTCGAGATGCTTCTTTTTGGCGTAGAGACATTTGCGAAAGAGCTTTCAGCAGCTCTTGGCCATAAGATTACAGTTGAAACAAAACTTCTTGTCAAAGAGAATGAGGATTGGATTTCCCAATATCGAAACTCGATACAACCTTTACACGTAGATGATTTTTACATTCATCCAAGCTGGGTAGAGAGTATTGAAGGTAAAAAAAATATTATTATTGACCCTGCACTCGCTTTTGGTTCAGGCCATCATGAAACAACATATGGTTGTTTGTTACTCTTGCAGAAATATGTTAAAAAGGGTACGGAACTTCTAGATGTTGGTTGTGGTAGTGGTATCTTGAGTATCGCTGCCTGCAAATGTGGTGCCATTGTTGATTTGTGTGATACTGATGAACAAGCTACTGCAAGTGCAATAGAAAATTTTAAACTCAATCACGAAAAGTTTAATCGCATTTGGACAGGCTCTGTTCAAAAACGTGAAAAAGAGTATGACATCGTTGTTGCCAATATCATCGCAGATGTACTTATTATGTTAGCCAGCGATTTGCAAAAAGCAGTAAAAAAAGATGGTTTACTCATTCTTTCTGGCATTTTAGATAAGTATGTTGATAAAGTAGAACAAAAGTTTTCTTCGATGAAATTGGTTGAAAAGTATCAAAAAGAGGAGTGGTTTACACTCGTGTTACAAAGGAATTAGATGAGTCAAAATAATCAAGATAATAATAAAAACGACAAAAAAAACTTTTTTAATCAAAATCCGCTTATAATGTTTGCTATTTTTTCCATTGTTGTTATCGTGTTGTTCAAAAATTTCACATCGGTTTCTGATGCAGGAATGGGAGCAAACTTTGGTACGCAAAATAGCGCAACAAAAAACATTAGTTATTATGAACTTAAAGAGTTGATCCGTAATAATCAAATTAGTTATGTCGCTATTGGACAAACGACTATTAAAGCATTCTCGCCAGAAGGTGCACAGAAAACTGTTTATGTTGTTAAAAAAGTAGGAGAGGATAACACACTTATCCCTTTAATGGATGAGAAAAAAGTAGGCTATGGTGGCTATAATGAGTCCAATATCTTAACAGAAATTCTTTTTTCATGGGTTTTACCAGTTTTTGTATTTTTTGGTATTTGGATGTTTTTAGCAAACAAAATGCAAAAAAATATGGGTGGTGGCATCCTTGGTATGGGAAGCAGTAAGAAACTTGTTAATTCTGAAAAACCGAAAGTAAAGTTTGAAGATGTCGCTGGTGTTGAAGAGGCGAAAGAAGAAGTAAAAGAGATCGTTGATTTCTTAAAATTCCCAGATCGCTACATGAACCTAGGTGCAAAAATTCCTAAAGGTGTTTTGTTAGTAGGACCTCCAGGCACAGGTAAGACATTACTGGCTAAAGCCGTTGCAGGAGAGGCAAGTGTTCCTTTTTTCTCTGTATCAGGCTCAAGTTTTATCGAAATGTTTGTAGGTGTGGGTGCAAGTCGTGTACGAGATCTTTTTGAAAATGCAAAGAAAGAAGCACCTGCAATTGTGTTTATTGATGAGATTGATGCTATTGGTAAAAGTAGAGCTGCAAGCGGTATGATGGGCGGCAACGATGAAAGAGAGCAAACACTGAACCAGTTACTTGCAGAAATGGATGGTTTTAGCTCAGATAAATCACCGGTTATCGTTTTAGCCGCAACAAATAGACCAGAAGTTTTGGATGCTGCACTTTTAAGACCAGGTCGTTTTGATAGACAAGTTTTGGTAGATAAACCAGACTTCCAAGGAAGAAAAGAGATTTTAAAAGTCCATAGTGCAGATATTAAACTTGGTAAAAATATTGACCTTGAAGAGATCGCTCGTTTAACTGCTGGACTAGCAGGCGCAGATCTTGCAAATATCATTAATGAAGCAGCACTTTTAGGTGGTCGTAAAAACAAAGATTATGTTGAACAAATCGATCTTGTAGAAGCTGTTGAGAGAGCTATCGCAGGACTTGAGAAAAAAAGTCGCCGTATTAATCCTGAAGAAAAACGCATTGTTGCATATCATGAGAGTGGGCATGCACTCATTGCTGAAACAACGACAGGTGCTAAAAGAGTTTCAAAAGTATCAATTATTCCAAGAGGATTAGCTGCACTTGGATATACACTCAATACGCCAGAAGAGAATAAATTTTTAATGCAAAAACATGAACTCATCGCAGAAGTAGATGTTCTTCTCGGTGGACGTGCCGCAGAAGAAGTTTTCTTAGGTGAAATTTCTACAGGTGCTGGCAATGACTTGGAGAGAGCAACCGATATCATTAAAGCAATGGTAAGCATCTATGGTATGAGTGATGTAGCAGGACTTATGGTCTTAGAAAAACAGCGTAATACATTCTTAAATGGTGGTACCACCAAAGATTACAGCGAGAAAATGGCTGAAAAACTTGATGAGCATATTAAAGAAAAACTTCAAGAACGCTATCTTATTGTCAAAGAGCGTTTAGTAGAATATCGTGAATGTATCGAACGTATTGTCGCAAAATTAGGCGAATATGAAACCATTGATGGTGAGCAACTACGTGAGGTGATTGAAGCGTACGAAGTGGAATTTAATATTCCTTCTAAACTAAATAAGCATTCTAAAGCTAAACATGAGTCAAAAATTTCAGAAGAACAACAAAACAGTGATGCGTAATCATTCTTATACTTCAACACAAATTATTGCAAAGGAGGGGTGGAACCAAAGTGTACTTGCATTTATGGTTTTTCTCCTTGCTTATGGACTCTCTTTTTTGCCATGGCTTTTCTTCTTAATTTTTGTAGGAACACTGTACGGTTATCGTAATCCTGAGCGTATTGTAGACGAAGATGATGGACATTGTCTTGTTTGCCCGATGGATGGACTTGTTACCGATATCTCAAAAATTAGTTTGCATGATGGCAGTGAGGCCTTACGTATCGTGATTCGTAAATCGTTTTGGGATGTTGGCGTTTTAAGAGCTCCATTAACAATGGAAATTACAGAAACAAAAAAACGTTTTGGACTTTTTATGGCTTCTTCTTCACCGCTATTTTCACGTTTGTCTGAACGTCAAACATGCACATGTAAAAGTGCATATGCTTCTGTTAAAATGGTTGTGAGTGCGGGTTTATGGAGTCAGAAAATCACACTCTTCTCTAAAATCGGAGCCTTCAAAGCAGGTGAACGATTAGGGTTTTTACGTGATGGTGAAGTAGCACTTCTTTTACCTCTAGATACACGTGTTAAAGTTTCGTTAAATGATGAAGTCAAAGCAGGTATGAGCATTTTAGGCTATCTTGCATATAAGGATAAAGATGTTAAATAATAGCGGTAATAAACTCCAATTGATCTACGTTTTTCCTAACCTTTTCACAGCCGCTAGTGCTTTTTTAGGTGTGATTAGTATTATTGCTTCAGCAAATGGTCAATTCGAAAAAGCAGCTGTTTATATCTTGTTATCACTGATTTTCGATGGTTTAGATGGAAGAGTCGCTCGCATGACCAATGCTACGAGTAAATTTGGTGCAGAGTTTGATTCTTTAGCAGATATTGTTGCTTTTGGTGTAGCTCCAGCAATGCTTTTTTATTTTAGCGTTGGGCATATGTATGGTAAATTAGGTTCTCTGTTATGTGCAATGTATGTTGTTTTCGGCGCTATTAGACTAGCACGTTTTAATATTATGATTGGCGTGTTAGAGCCTTCTGTGTTTATTGGTGTACCTATCCCTACAGCGGCAGTTGTTGTTTCTATGTGGATTTTGCTTTACAGAGAACACCCTTTTATGCATGGGCTTGAGTGGGTAATGCTGGTTGGACTAGGCATTCTTTCATTTTTAATGGTGAGTAATATTCGCTATCCTAGTTTTAAAAAAATAGATATGCAAAAAGGGTATTTGATCAAAATCTTGGTTTATTTGGTCATTGTCTTTTCTCTTCTTTATCTTTATCCTATTGAAGTAGGAACATTTTTAATTACCGCATATTTAGGTTATGGACTTATTCGAGGTATTTATAATT